>Ga0315913_1001634_pt1 | contig 25066 bp, 7 predicted proteins | sample MpolsnodulesMG_FD_207736 | JGI IMG/M metagenome (GOLD analysis project Ga0315913, IMG submission 207736) | Medicago polymorpha root nodule microbial communities from Los Angeles, California, United States - small nodules | ecosystem: Host-associated > Plants > Roots > Nodule | place: USA...
TATTTTGGGTCTCTTCCCACTGCCCAGACATTGAAAAGTATTAGTGCTCCTTCTGGAATCACATACCCGTCGATCTCACATTCTTGAGTACATTTTCTCTTGACTACAGGTAGTGGTGGGTGCATGCGGAATGCTTCCTTCACGACGGCTCTAATGTAAGGAAGATTCTGAACATCTGATTCCTCAACTAGTCTATCTTTTCCCACAACAGAGTCAATCTCTTCTCGAGCTTTCTTCAACACTCTAGGATTGTTGATGAGCTCTGATAAAGTCCATTCAGTTGACACAGCCGTGGAATCTGTCCCCGCAGAGAAGAAATCCTGCATACACAAAGCGTTGTGAATGTAAGAGCATTGCAAGAGATGTAAAATTGCATGTTTACTTGATAGTACATACACATAACTTACCAAACCATACTTCTTAAAAAAAAAACTTACGAAACCATATTCAAAAGTTGCATAGTGGTATAAAGTTAAAAGTCTTTCTCAGTTCAATAACATCTCCTCAATTAAATACTTAACACTATTGATTGATGAAATTTAAATTAATTAGCATATAATTAGAAGATAAGAAACAAAGGCAATTAGAAGAAACTTACCACAACAAGACCCTTGATTTGTTCCTTGGTAATTTTGATGTCCATGGTCTCATCCTGAGCATTTTCAAGCAAAGTATCAAGAAAAACTACACTCTGCTCGCCCTCTACGATTTCTCCATTTTTTCGTTTATTCACAATCTCTTGTCGTTTCTTGATAACCTTTTCAATGATAGGATCATACTTGTTAAAAATGTCATCAATTCTCTTCTCATATTGGCCAACTTTAAACTTCTTCAACGGCCAAATGAAGTCGGTAAGACTATATTCTCCAAAGATCTTAAGAACATCACGAGCAATATCATGGACCTCCTCAGCCTCACCCAACATCATCGTAGAAATGGTGTTGTTTGTCCATCTGAGAAGCTCCTCTGTGACATTAAGTGGCTTTTGAGTTTCAGCACTGTTAGCCATGACTTTAAGAACTTTACGGATTTCTTGGCTCCTCAAGGGTCTCAACTTATTGATGGTGGTAGCATTAAGAAGATCGTTCATGATAAGCTTTCTAATGAACTTCCAATAAGGTCCAAAGGGAACCATTGCAACAGAGTTGTCATAGGTAAGACGTCTGATAGCAGAGGTTTGGAACCTTGTGTTGAAGGAAGTAGCTTCATGTGTTTGAAGGAAGAGTTTGAAAAGATCAGGAGTGGAGGCAACAACGGTAGGCATGGAGCCAAAGTAGAGAGAGTACAAAGGGCCATAACGTTCTCCCAAACGAATGAGAGAATGGTGAAGAAGAGGGTTATCCAAAAGGTGAAGATGACCAATGAATGGAAGACGAGGTTTGGGACACGGAGGATTGGGAAGGTGGCGAAGAGCCTTTGATTTTGCAGTAGGTGTTGGACGCAAGTGTAAGAAGAGAGCAATGAGCAATAAAGTAACTGCAAGTTCCACCAACATGGTGTATAGCTTCTTTGTAGTATATTTACTTAAGTTGTTAACTATACTAAGAAGTAGAAACAAGGTTCTTATTAGTTACTCTTAGGTGTTGACAACAAATAGGATTATATGTTTTGCTCTGAAGGAAAAGGTTTCCCACATTTCCCTTTTATAAGGGCAATTCTGATCAAAATATTTGCCATTCTTTAAAATAAAATATGGCGGCTTACGTACTCCTAGGGAAAGTGATTACTCTATTTTGAAAAAAATAACAATATCACATGCAGGTTCTATAGTCCAAGGAAGACGTGGTTGCACTCGACACTACTAGTGAGCTATGTGTATTTCCACCACCTACTAAGTACTAATATTATTCTATTTAGTCCAAGAAAGATGCGCCTGCATTTTTAAAAAATATTTTTCCAGACTCCAGTTGCGACTCGATTGTGAACCCCTGGTCAAGTACAATTTGACTCAAGGGCTGCAACATATTTTGGCTTCGGAACAATGCACCAAACACATGCACTTCAATTGTTGTTTTGAAATATACACAAAAATATTTAATCTCACATTTATGGATTTTATTTATTTATAGGTTTCTTACACCAAATGTAATTCTTTGTTTTGATTAGCTCCGTGGTTAGAATTTCATCTTTAAAGTAATTTTAGGGATTTAAACCCTAAATATTACATATAAATTATAATATTCCTTAAACTGAGTAATATTCACGAGAACAAACTCTAATTAATTTATTTTTGTTACAAAACTCATGGCAATTCTATTCAATGAAAATATAGATATCTTTCATGACTCATGAAAATATTGATTTGTAATGTTGTCTGAGTATAATCTCCTTTGGTATATCCAACCATCATTGGTCATATCATATTCATTAAAATATTTAGTTAAGTATAATGCCCCACATAAATAAATAAATAATAGGCCAAATGCATCCTATGATGTTTAATCTTTGTAATGAAATTAGTTTTTTTATTTATTTCATTTTAAATTAATCTTTTGTAAATATGTGCACCTATAGTCCTTTACATATAGACATCATACCATCTTTCCATCAAACTCAGTCAAAAAGTATAAATGTATACATTTATTTCTAATTGGTAGGTCTAAAGTCACCACTTTCAAATTATGGTTCTTAGATGTATTATTCAATCATGGTTTCAAATAAAATCAACCAATTACTTGATTTATAATGTTGGTAAAATATTTATCCGTAAAATTATTATTGAATTGGAAAACAAAAAAGAAAATGCACGTAAATCATCATGTTTTGCGACGTACACTTTTAGAACCTTTCACCTCAATGTCAAATGGTCACGTATGCATTTTTTAACAAAGTTGGATGAAAAAAGGATCAATTGTTACAAATAGAAATTAGAGGACTAACTTGTTCATTTTTACTAACATAAAGAACCAATTTAAAACTAAAAGGACTGATTCGGTTCAAACGTTAAATTTGAAAGGCCCTATGATGCATTTGAATTAATTCATATTCATCCGTCCCAAATTATGTCATTCTAACAAAATATGTTTGTCCCAAGTTATACGTCAGTCTACAACATCAATGAAGTGTTAATGCTTATTTTTCTATTGTCCTTTACTATTTTATTTTTTATTTTTCATTTTTTTAATTGATCTTTTCTCTATCATTCATGAATGATACTTTTGTAAAGTAACTCATAATTTATCTTTTTCATACAATAATAATTTCATTACCTAATTTGTGTAAAATTATCAAAGTGACATAATTTGGAATGGAATGAGTATTATTTCTCTCATAAAAGTATCATTTATGAAATTTTTTCTTACAAGAATAAAAGAGTAATTGAAAAATAAATTTATATTAACTTCAGAGATTTTTGTAAGATCATTAAATATAATAAAATTTAAATTTACTTATTTGAGACTAGATAAATGGGATAAAATTATATACTATAAATATTTATTTAAAAATCATGTGTATATATTAAGTTTTTAGTCTATCTTTCAAAAAAAAATTTAGTCTCAATAAATATCTTAAATTTTATTTTTAGTCCATCTAAAGTTTTTCAACAAGTTTTGATCATCAAATATTTTTTTCACAACTTTTTATCCAGTTTTAAAGAAAACTTATGTGTATCCTTTACATTTTTAAATGAAGTTTATGTGTATATAATATATTATTGTCAATGGATTTGATTAAAAATAAACAAGAATTACATATATTTTTCTCGTGGGTTTTTTCTCTTATTGGCTTGTTATATACATAGAAGATTAAAAAAATAAGGGAAATGTTAAAGAGTGCCATTAGGGCATTGGTTAAGGGAATAAAAACAGTAATATTGCATTGAAAAATGATGAAAAGTGATAGATTTGACTTTTTAAAAGTTAAAATATTGTTGGATCCAATGCAAACCTACTACTTTTGGTTTTCTTAACAAGTGCGCTTAGATCACTAGGTAGCATAACCAAAAAAATAACATGACCCATTGTTCTTCTGCACTCGTGGGTTACAGTTGTGATGGTCCCAGAGACGACAATTGGACTCAAGCCCAATGGGCACCCGCAAAAAATACCCACGTTGGGCAGGTAAATACCCGCATTGTTGGGTATGGGCCTAGGCATGGGTAATTGCCCGCAAATTTGAATGGGTATGGGTGCGAGTACGGGTACTCTAGTGCTCACCCTGCCCCATGCCCGCACATTATATAGACTATACCAATAATTTTATTTATATTAAATTTAGTTAATTAATCCTAAGTATTTTATATTTATTGTAATATGCACTTGTTTTTTATATTTTAGATGCTTTTTATTTGGCTAAATAATATGATGTGTAATATTTTATATGTTGATTTAGCATATTTCATATAATATTTTAATTAGGTTGTGATATTTTTTGTTATTTATTATCTTTTTGTTGTGAAAGTGCGGTAGTGGGCGCGGGTATGGGCACTTAAATACCCATATGGTATGGGGACGGACACTAAACTTATTGCCCACGAGGGTATGGGCTCGGGTATGGGGATTTTCATAAAACGTGGGTATGGGGATGGACGCTATGGTACCCTACCCAATGGGTACCCATTGCCATCCCTAGGTCCCACTCTAATTTTGTCCTTCGCAAACACAAATGAAAGCATAATGGATCCGTGAGCTTATGTAGAATGAGCAAATGTTTGTGCGGCAGGGATAATTGATTTTGATAAGATTGATTATGTAAAATTGATATTAATTAAAAATAATTTGCGTTTTGATACATTCATTTGAAAGTTTTAACTATAAATTCATGTGTGAAAATCAATTTAGAATCAAAAGTTAATTACAAATTTTAACTTAAAGTAAAATCAATTATGGAAGCATAATTAATTCAACTCGACAATAACCAAATTGTCGCAATCAATTCTATGCCCCAAAATTAATTATGGTCTATCTAAAAGTGAAACCAAACATGCCCATAAACACGTTGATATGTGAAAATTTTGAATCAAGATGCCATAAAATCTAGATATGTTCACAAAATTTTAATAATAAAAATTATATATATGTAAAATATTTATAAAAGAAAATAATTATGATAACAACTCATTATAGAATTTTTCCTTTCAAAATAAATAAACTCATTATAGAATTTTTCTAATGGTGAGTTGGCAGCAACGGGACGAGGACACCATAATTTTCAATGTTGATGAAAGCGCGTTGAACAATGTAGGAAAAGCGGGATATGGTGGATTAATACGTAAACACGATGGAAGTTTCCTTTGTGGTTTCTTTGTAGCGTGGGGATCTCGAATATTTTACATATTGAGATTGGAAAAATCTTACCTATCGTTCCTTACAAACTGTTGGTGTTGTTTTATGCTGATTCATAAAATAAACTGCTTAAAACCGTGTCATCAAACACGTCTAAAACGATGCCATTTTATTTAAATCATGTGAAGAACTGGTTGAGCAGTCGGTAAGGCTGTATACAAGTTTTCCTCATTGAGATTCAAGCGTTGTTGACTGGTATGAAGCCAACTTCGGAGGTAGATTATAGTGTGTTTCTCCGACTCTCTTCATGTGGTACAGTTGGTGATGAAGGATATCTCGATGTTTCATCATTATGCAAATACCTTGGAACTCATCCATAAAAGGATTGGTTTATTTCTATTTAGCATATCCTTCGGGAAGGAAACTCTTGCGCTGATATCCTTACTAAGTTGAGAGCTAATAGTTCAGATCATCTTGTTACATTTGATGAGTCTCATTCGTATTCATCACATACTTTAGTAGGTGATGCTTTAGACGTGTCCTTTTAAAGGACTTAGTTTTCTTCTCTCTCTTTTTATTTCTTTCTTTTTTCTTTTTCTCATGTAACAAAAAAAACAATAATAAATCTCGTGAGTAGTCGGCATCACACGTATCCAATTTTAAATTATCTAGCTAAACTTAATTTTTTTTATTTTTTATGTTTTTTATCTAGACTTTATTGCCGATAAGCATCCATCCAATAATAACAAATATTCTAGTCCAGAGGAGACCGAAGCCAAGTCTTCATTGTTTACATATAGATAGATACAAAATGGATGGTTTATATGCATGTAAATTAGATGACACACCAAGCCATATATAAATTGTTATAATTAACTATAACTATTTCTATCATGTTTGTTGGTTAATTCAATTTTATATTTTATAAAAGAAAATCAATTTTATATAATATGATTCTGGTTCAAGTACATGTTGTAGATAGAACAATACTCCTATATTTATTTACAAGAGTGAGCTAATCAATGAAATGTGAAATTTCAAGAGTACTTTGAGAATGACCAAGTAAAATACATTGTTGTCCCTAGAAATGGATAGACCCCTCTTGCCTTCTAAGTGTATGCTTTTATAGCCTTCTGAGCGGCCAACTCCAGCTATGCATGCATGTTGAATGGTGGAGATGACCTTAGCATAAGTTGAATAGTCAAAGTGTAAAAAATGTTATTAATAGTGAACATAAAAAAAAAACTGAAAATAGTGGAATCTATGTTCATAAAATTATAATTTGATATAGCTTCAGCATACATAACCGTAGATCGTTAAAAAGACAACGTATAATTAAAAAGACAACATATAAAAATGTTAGCAACTATAGTCTATTGATGAATGACAAAACTAAAACTTGTGTCGGTTTTCAACACACATTTGTTCATTATATTATGGAGAGTTACAACAAATTTGGAGAGATAAACAAGAGTACAGTATTAGTATTAATGGATATGTTGATACAATTTATAGATTTGTACGCTCTTACAACACTTGTTTTGTGGAAAAATAAAAGCAGAAAAAGAAGAAAATTACATCACACGTACTATCGTATTATGTTTGTATGTTCATCATTGAATCTCAATGATATCTTATTGAAAAAAGGTCATTAAATATGAAACATCACTCACTCATGGCCCATTTGTGTTGTACGTGTATGTTTTACTAGGAAAGGAGTTTAGCAGCAACACCAGCTCTTGCAAGAGGAACACACATGAGATTATGTGCTCTTGGAACCGTAAGACCTGGTCTCTCATCCATGCTAACCTTAACATCATCACCTTTCAATATTTGTCCATGTGGGCCTGGTACTTGCAGATCAAAACATTGGATAATTGATGAAAGAAGTGTGGCCATTCCTGCTGTAGCCAAATTGACTCCAGGACACATCCTTCTTCCAGATCCAAATGGTAGAAGTGTGAAATGTTGACCCCTAAGATCAATTGCAGCTGCTTCACCTTCTCCAGCATTTTCTAAGAACCTCTCTGGACGGAATTCCAATGGTTTTTCCCAGTATTTTGGGTCTCTTCCGACTTGCCATACATTGAAAAGTATCAATGCTCCCTCTGGGATCACATAACCATTGATCTCACACTCTTCGGTGCATTTTCTCTTGACCACAGGTAGTGGTGGGTGCAAGCGGAATGCCTCCTTCACCATGGCGCGAATGTAAGGAAGATTCTGAACATCTGATTCATCAACTAGTCTATCTTTTCCCACAACAGAGTCAATCTCCTCTCGTGCTTTCTTCAACACTCTAGGATTGTTGATGAGTTCTGCCAAAGTCCATTCTGTTGCCACAGCTGTTGAGTCTGTCCCTGCAGAGAAGAAATCCTACAAACAAAGGAATTTAACTTAGCATTTAACTTAATAAATATTATCTAAAATGTAATATACTCTCCTTGGTCACTATTATAAACAAAAAACCACTTCTTAGTTCATTGAATGAGTAATGTATGTGGCCATTAATATAGACCACATACATTATTTATCCAGTGAACCTTAAAAGTAGTTTTTTGGTTATAATAGTGACCCGAGGGAGTGTGTATTTAATACCAAAGCAAATAGAATTTAGAAGAAAAGAAACTCACTACAACAAGACCCTTGATTTGTTCCTTTGTAATTTTGATCTCCATGGTCTCATCTTGTGCAAATTCAAGCAAAGTGTCAAGAAAAACAACATTCTGCTCGCCCTCTACGATTTCTCCATTTTTTCTTTTGTTCACTATCTCTTGTCGTTTCTTGATAACCTTTTCAATGATAGGATCATACTTATTGAAAATCTCTTCAGTTCTCTTGTCATAGTTTCCAAACTTAAACTTGTTCAAAGGCCAAATAAAGTTTGTAACACTATATTCTCCAAAGATCTTGAGAACATCGCGAGCAATATCTCTAACCTCTTCGGCCTCACCCAACATCATCGTAGAGATTGTGCTGTTTGTCCACTTAAGAAGCTCCTCAGTGACATCAAGTGGCTGTTGAGTTTCAGCACTATTAGCCATGACCTTAAGAACTTTACGGATTTCTCGGCTCCTCAATGGCCTCAATTTGTTAACAGTGGTGGCGTTGAGCAAGTCGTTCATGATAAGCTTTCTAATAAACTTCCAATAAGGTCCAAAAGGAACCATAGCCACAGAGTTGTCATAGGTAAGACGACTAATAGCAGTGGTTTGGAACCTTGTGTTAAAGGAAGTAGCTTCATGGGTTTGAAGGAAAAGTTTGAACAAGTCAGGAGTGGAGGCAACAACAGTAGGCATGGAACCAAAGTAAAGAGTATACAAAGGTCCATAACGTTTTCCTAACTTGATAAGAGTGTGGTGAAGAAGAGGGTTATCCAAAAGATGAAGATGACCTATGAAAGGAAGACGAGGTTTAGGGCTTGGTGGATTAGGAAGGTGGCGAAGTGCCTTTGATTTTGCAGTAGGTGTTGGACGCAAGTGTATAAAAAGAGCAATCACCAATAAAGCAATTGCAATTTCAACCAACATGGTGTATTATGTATATATTTGCTCAAGTTGTTAAGGATACTAAGAAGTAGAAACAAGGTTCTTAGTCACTCTAAGGTGTTGAGAACAAATAGGATTTATGTTTTGCCCTGAGAGAAAAGGTTTCCAACACTCCCCTTTTATAAGGTAATAACCTCTTGATTCAGTATAACATTCTACTAGTCTCACTCGTGTTTAAGAGTTAAGGGTTAGGTCCTAATTTTCTTCAATATTTGCGGGGCCTACAACTACAAAGATGGCTACAAAGAAAATATTTTTATTTCTTCAATGATGTACACATAATGCAAAATGCAAAATAAAACTATTATGTTTCCAATACTCTTTCTCTGTGGCGGCTTACTTACAATGAGTGATTCCTCGGTTATATGAAATTAAATACTACTATCTTCAAGCTGCCATTCAAAATTATATGCTTCTTAAGTTGAAGAGTGCAGTTATTGCTTACTGAAAGATTTTCTAATCTTTCAAGGTTGAAAATCATGACCAATTTAAAATCAATTAATTTTGCTTTGCATAGCTAATTATTGTTTAGATGAAAATAAGGAGTTTTTACTTGGTGAAACATTTTTTAATCTTTCAAGGTTGGAAACTATGACCAATTTAAAAATCAATTAATTTTGTTTTGCATTTGTAGCAAGGTTTTTTAATTTCAGAGTTTACCTCAACTCGTTTTGTCCAGGTAATCTCGATTCGTAAACTCGACTCGAGAACTCGTACGAGTTTACCCAGAATTAAAATTAAATAAAATTTATTAGGCTTAATTGCACTTTTGGCCCCCTATCTTTTCAAAAGTTGTGATTTTGGCCCCCTAACTAATTAAAATACAAAACAGCCCTCTATGTATTGGATCTTTGGCAGTTTTGGCCCCCAAGGTCACTTTTGACTTAGTCTTCGCTGACGTGGCACCCACATCTCTTAAGTGAGGTGCCACGTGTAATTAATTAGGGGGTGCCACGTGAGCGAAGACTAAGTCAAAAGTGGCCTTGAGGGCCAAAACTGCCAAAGATCCAATACATTGGGGGCTGTTTTGTATTTTAATTAGTTAGGGGGCCAAAATCGCAACTTTTGGAAAGATAGGGGGCCAAAAGTGCAATTAAGCCAATTTATTATTTTCATGACATATGTAAATTAATATAATATTGTAAATAGTCCAATAGTGCAAAATATGACTAAATTATAAAGGTTTTCAACCACCATAATAAAACATTATGTTCAACTAAACATCAAAATACAAAATAAACTTGCAAAATCATAAGTCTTAACCATCCAAAAAGAAAAATTTCACAAGTTCCTAAAGTTATTAATAAAACTATAAAAAAAATAATTTAGACTTACATTCCGATTTTACTCGAGTTTACCCGAGTTTACCGAGTTTGACCGACTTAACTCGAGTTAAACTCGTCAAACATTTCGATTTTACCAGAAATCAAGTTTACCTCCGAATTGACATGATTTTGGTACCTAAAAACGTAAATTCGGTGAGTTAACACTCGATTTGTGGAACATTGATTAGTAGTGTTTATTTATTTTTATATCAAATTATGTACTGCCTTTCTACTTCTAGTAACTTAGTAAGGGTGGCACATAACATGTTATTCAACAGAACGTATCTTGTGGGATTGGTGAGAACTTCCAGTCGACTATTCAAGTTAGTCCATCCCGTTTTACGCTCTACTTTCTAGTCAAAAAAGAAACTCAATTGTTAGTTTGTTACTATACTTTTCTATAAGGAAGATTCAAATTCAAATGTAACTATAAAAGGGAGCTGTAAAGTCTGAATTGCAGTAAAGTGTGAACTGCAGTTGGACTTGCTAGTTTTCTCTAGATTCATTCCGGTAACACTTTCGTGATTTTGAGTTCAGTGATTTTGACGACTTTGTCTTTATTTTTTTCCTAACCAATAATTCTGTCATCAAAATAATTTATTTTAATCAATTATCTATCATTCTTTTTCATCTAAAATACATTAAAGTCACCAAAATGCAAAATCCCTCAAGTATTTCCCAATTCATATGGGCTGTTGTCCACACTACCTCATTTCTTACCTCTATGAATAATTTAATATTTTATTATTATTATTTCACTAATTATTATGTATTGCATTCACAAAAATATTAAATAATTTTATATGTAAAGAATTAAATGCATAATTGTATGAAAGATAAAATGTTGCATGATTCTTTAATCACATAAATAGACATATTTTTTTATAGTATTAAAAATAAAAAATTAAACAACAATTTTAAAATATAGAGACAATAAATATTTTTTCTTCGGAAAGACATATAAATGTTGAAGTGTGTTTAATTTTTTAGATGTATAATGATATAGTTTCTCTAAAAAAAAATTATATACTACTTCAAGAAATTATAGTCAATGTGAATTAACAACTCTTGTATGGATACAAACTCAGAAATTTTTTATTTAAACACACATAAAACAATACAACCAATATTTTTCTTTTAAAGTTTTTGAATTATGTTTATCTAAATATTTTTGATTTAGAGTTGCGTCTAACTAAATATTTCTCGTAGAAAGTTGCGCTGTTTTTTTTTTTTTTTTAAAGTAAAGGAAGGAAGTTGCGATGGTCTTGGTCTTTGATAATGTCGATTAAAAAATTCTACAATAAAGATTCAAAAGAAAATTCTACAATAAAGTTCTCCTACGTCAATGTCACACAAACTGCAATATTTGTCCGTTCATGGAATTAATGTCACTAGTAAGAATGCACATATTCTCTCTCATGCCTACATCTAAATTTGATGAGTTTTGTACTTGATTAATTTTAGTGGGTTTATTCGAAAAAATTCACGGGTAATAATTTGTGTGATTTTATTCGAAAGTTACCCCCTCTATCAAATGAAAAATGTTTGGTAGATAGTATATACACCTAAGTTAGCAATATGGCTTAAAATTAGCTTGGATATCAGCCCAACATTTTTCATCCAAAATCATATTATCAAGAAACGATAATGAGATACTCCCTCCACAGATGGAAAAGTCAAAGAAACTATCATATTTTACCGTTGATTGCAACATGGAATTAAGGCCATAAACCAATCAATATCTTGGGATATTGTTTCTCTGTAGTGATGTTTCCTTTGTACATCTCAGCTATCATATTTTACTTTTGTGTTTTGCTTTTGTAAACTTTGAAAAACTTGAAAATATATTAATAATAAATTTCTCTACTTGCTAAAGTGTTTTTGCCGGCAAAAAATATTTGACATTTTTATAGGGCAAAATCCATATTTTAAGGAGTCCTGTTATTTTAGTAACAAAATCAAGTTCCATAACACCTCATATGTCACATGCCAGCATGGGCGAAGTAGATGGGAAAAACTGCATACCTACCTCAGTTCCTCACTCTTTTTTTTTGACCTAGTTGGGATTCAGATAGATGTTGTGTTGTGACTTGTGATAATAGAATATATATCCAAAAATAAATAAAATTGATTGACACATAAAGGCCCTGTTTGTTTTATGTTTTTTGGAAAGAGAAAAACCACTTTTGTTATTAAGTTTTTGTTTAGGATTTTTAAAAAAATTATTTTATCAAAAAATTTATTGACTCTAAAATAAAAAGTTATTAGAATTAACTTTTCTCAAGATCTATTTTGTTTATAAACAAGAAGGTAATACATGAACTAATTAAAAATTATTTTTTGTAAAAAAGTGATTTTTTTGGATAGTAAACAAACACAAATAGCTTTAGTTCTTTTTTTTTTAATCTCTAAATTTTCACAAAATATATTTCTTTTTAAAGCTAAAACAAATCTACCCAAAATCATACTTATATGATTATTAAAAGGAAAATGCTAAAGAATGTCCAAAGAAACTAAAATAGAAGTATTGTTTGAAGAAATGATAAGAAAATGTGTATTCAACTTTTTTTAATAGAAGTATTGTTTGAGCAGTGGCTAGGCATCTCATTTATTGCTCCAGCGTCCGCTAGTGATCATCTTTATCATTTTGGTCACTTGGCGGGGTTACTGCGATTGTCTCGCTCTTTTATGACGGTAATTTGGGTGGCTATTGTTTGGGTTATTTGGAAGGAAAGAATAAACAACAGGATTTTTAACCAAAAGATTGACACTTTGGATCATTCAGTAGACAAAGTTAAATTTATGTCTCTTTCTTGGCTACAGGCGAATATGCCTACTTTCGCCTACAGTTACAATGACCGGTGGCGTCACCCTTTACCTTGTATGAGTGTTATTTTGTAGCTTGTTTTGATTTATTTCTCTTCAGAAGTGCTTTTTTTTGGCACTAGACTTATATCTGTGACTTTTGGGGGGTGGTTCTCTTTTGCACACCTTGTGCAAGATGAATCACCTTTTGTGTTATAATATATTCCATTTTGGCTTGTTCAATAAAAAACTTTTTTTAATGTTTAAAAATTGTTGTTTCTAAGGTAAAGTTTTTATCTTTTGCTTTTTCAACATATGTTTTTGGCGCACTTGTTTGCATGACCTTAATAAAATTACGATAGTAGTATTTTATTGTCACTTTTTAACCGTTTTGTTTTAGCTCTTTATGTGTACCAAGATAATCCCCTCAAAATAATCGATAAATATTGGTACATTCTTTTTTTTTTATAACACTCTTAATTATTTATTATCTTATTTCATATATTTATCTTTCTCCAATAAACAACAAAAAAACATTACTAACAAATCAATAATTAATATTTTATTGAACTTTGAAAATGAAAGGTAAATAAAAACAAGAACAGATGTAGTACATTTTTAGGTCAATAAATTAATTCCCTTAAAAGATAACTATGAATAGTTTTTCTTACTCAAATATTAATAATTTAATACAGTCAAAAAATAATATTAACAAATTAAGATAGTCAAGAAAGACAGCCTTGTTTGAGGATAATTATTCACGAAATGACATATGCCAATAGATTCAAAGATCTAGCGTCACTACATATTATAGAATTCATTCATTCAATCTTGAGTCCGGTTTTGTTCATGGACATCAACGTGATTCATCTTCACCGGTACTAAGTACTTTTGTTTTTTTGTGAAACACACGGGAATCACAGCTTATTGTTAACCATATAGGGTTTTAATAGAATAATTAAGAGACGACTATAATTTCAATAAAATTAACAATAGTATTACATACCAAAAGATTACAAGACAATACATAATAAAGGGTTAAATGATGTTTACTCCTTGCAATTTATGCGAGTTTTGGTTTAACCTTATGTAAAAAAGAAAGTTTGAGATTCTTCCTTTGTAATTTGAAGATTCTTTTATTTTTGAACCCTCCAGGCTCCAACATACCATAAACTTCGAAACCTTGCCGTAAATAGAAGTAGGGAATATGCTTCAACACGTTTGTGAAGCAAAAAGAAACAAATTTCTTAAAGTCAGAACCCACATGATCTTCCTTCTCTCCCTGCCGAATTTGAGACCATGAACGAGAAAAGCTGCGACCTGAACCAATTCTTGATCGCGCAAGCCCAGGAAAAGTGGCGCGCTTTTCCCTGCTGAACCGTGATTGTACCGATTGAAAACCGCATTGTACCATCACCCTATTCTGATCAAACCGCTCCAATCCAAAACCTCCTTGCCATGAATCCCCTGCTCCATGTCTTGAACTCAACAACCCTGTCTAAATGCTTTCCAATGTTGTGATATCACCTCAGTCCATTCTCCCTTATTCCCCCATTTTGTGGCACCTTACTTGAACCCCGACCACCTATTGCACCTCACCACATACAATTGAGAATACCGGCGCGGTTGCCCTTGACGGAGGCTAAGGTAACCACCTCTCTCTACCTCTTTCTCTTTGCGTCATTTTTTTGTGTGGATATATCACTTATTAAGTCCTTGTAAATATATCATTTATGTTTGATCTTTGTTGTTTTATTTTTGTGTCAAATATTTATTCACGTTGAAATTGGTCTATATAATATATACAATATTTGATTTTTGTCTTAAGTTATTCTTAAAAAAAGGATTAAATTAAGTATTACACATATTATAGAGACCAATTTCAACCTTATATTAAATGTATATTTTGACAGTACATATGATGTACATACTAACAATATATGAAAGTTGAAGTACGGTAACATTTCATAATCATCATCTTTAAAACTCATAATCTTCTTAATAAGGATAATGATAATGATGACAATTTAATATACGAAAGTTGAGACCATGAAGTGACAATTTAATTAAGGATAATGATAATGATGACAATTATGATAGTCCAAAATCAATTATTTGCTTTCAATTTAACATTTTAAAAAGGACAATTATGATAATCGTCATCTTTAAAACTCATAATCTTCTTAATAATGGTCATTTTACAAAATTTAATTTAATTGTTTTAATTTTTTAAATTAATTATGGATAATGATCATCACATTGTAACAAATTTTCACGGATAACTATAAAATTAATTAATTTGTTAAAATTTTTTACGGATAATGGTCATCACAAGTCTAACAAATATTTCATGGATAACTATAGAATCAATTTATTTATTTTTTTAAAATGTGACTTAAAAACAAATATTATGGAATTATCCACGATATAACAAATTTCCACGCATATTTGTTTTTTGGATGCAAAATTAATAAGTCTTTGGAATACTTTTAAAACATTATTTGTCTTTTAATTAAAAACAAAGAGATGTAGTCAATTATTTTTTCTCCAAAAAAAATTGTAACTAATTTGCGCTTCCACGGATAGGTGGATATAACGAATTTATTTGTTTTTTGGATGCAAAATTAACAAGTCTTTTCAATACATTTAATTTTAAAATATTATTTGTTTTTTTAATCTACTAACAATATATAAAAAATTATTTAAAAAAACAATGTATAAATATCATAATTGTCCTTTTTAAAAGCCAATATATTATCATGATGATTACAGCGGACTATCTTTAAATTTGATTTTGGTGATATAAGCAAATAAATTCTACAATGAGTGCAGTGTAAATATATAATGGTATTTTGGAGAAAAAAGGCATACAGTGATGTTGATATTTTGAAAATAGTCACGAGTTTTCCAAATTTTATCATATCGACTATCACATATCGTGACTTAAAATAAAATCTGCATATATAAGGATATAAAATCCTCGACGAGTGCGGTGTAAATATTTAACGGTGTTTTAAATATAAAATAGAATGTTATTTAATAGAAACACTACGTTGATGTTGATATTATGAAAATAGTCAAGTTTCCAATATGTTATCATATCAATTTTCTCATATATATATGTACATAAAAATTTATTAATGCATATACAAACACATAAAATTTGCAACGGGTGCGGTGCAAACATTGAACGTTGTTTTGCATATATAAAATAAAAAAAAGTATTCAATAGAAACACTATGCTAATGTTTATATTTTGACAATATTAATCAGTTTCCACAATTTTATCATATCAATTTTCTCATATATTTACATAAAAATTTGTTTATGCAGATAAAACACATAAAATCTGCAACGGGTGCGGTGCAAACATTGAACGATGTTTTGCATATAAAATAAAAAATTATTTAATAGAAACACTACATTGATGTTGATATTTTGAAAATAGCCATGAGTTTCTAAAATTTTATCATATCGATTTTCTCATATATGTACGTAAAAATATAAGTATGCATATATAAGCACATATAATCTCCAAAGGGTGAGGTTCAAACATTGAACGGTGTTTTGCATATAAAATAAAAGTTATTCAATAGAAACACTATATTAATGTTTATATTTTGACAATATTCCACAATTTTATTATATCAACTTTCTCATATATTTACATAAAATTTGTTTATGCTGATAAAACGCATAAAATCCGTAATGAGTGCGGTCCAAATATTGAACAGAGTTTTGCATATAAAATAAAAGATTATTTAATAGAAACACTACATTGTTTTTGATATTTTGAAAATAGTCATGAGTTCCTAAAATTGTATCATATCAATTTTCTCATAGATGTACATAAAAATCTATTTATGCATATATAAGCACATATAATCTCCAACGGATGTGGTGCAAACATTGAACAATGTTTTGCATATAAAATAAAAAGTTATTCAATAGAAACACTATATTAATGTTTTTATTTTTGACAATATTCCACAATTTTATTATATCAACTTTCTCATATATTTACAAATTTTTTGTTTATACAGATAAAACGCATAAAATTTGCAACGGATGCGATGCAAATATTGAACGGCGTTTTGCGTATAAAATAAAAAATTTATTTAATAGAAAACATTACATTTATTTCGATATTTTGAAAAATAATCACGAGTTTTAAAAAATATTTTATTAACTTTCTCATATATGTATATAAAATTTTGTTTTCGCATACATAAGAAAATAAAATCCACAACATACGTTATTCAAAAAAAAAAAATCCACACCATACGTGATTCAAATATTTAACATATTTTTCTATATATAAGAAAAAGAAATTCAATAGAAATATTATATTAATGTTGATAATTTTCATTTAATATTTGTAAACATTTGACAAATTAACAATTAAATTATTTTTTATATGATTATCTGCACGGGTCTATTACTAGTTTGAAATAAAAGTCTTTAAACTATTTAGAAAAAAAAAACAAAGTCTTTAAAATGGTGAACAAACTCGGTCCAGAAAAATATAGACTATGACGGCATAGATGATTTTATTTTTTCGAAAGAATGACGATATAGATGATGAAAACAAAGAAAACGTTAATTACATTTTGTTTGTCCTTTAGTCGGTGTTACTATTCAACGAAAACAATATTTTGTCCTCTGTGCGTGAATCGTCGTGGTTGCTGGGTACCAACATAGCCAAGAAACTGTACTTTTTTGGATGGCCCGGGTTCGAACCCTGACTCTGTATATATATTATGTATTATTCATACCAACTGAGTTAAGTTTACGATGACAAACTTTACTTTTAACAGACGAAATAATCCACAAAACTTATTCCAAAAAGAAAAGAAATAATCCGTAAAACTTTGCTCTAATAGGTTCTAATAAGTTATGAGTCTCGGTAACTAATGTCCTAAGATATGTATATTAGCAATAGACAACCAGATTCCTGTTTAAGATGAACAGAGATCGGTGAAACTGAGAATACAAACAAGAAGCGTTGTATATAGACGGAACACCCGAAAATAAACACCCGAAAAACATCTCTGAGGACAACACCCATCAAAATACACGTTACCACTAAAATAGATTCATTCACAAAAATGATCACCGTAAAAACGATATCCAATACCCCTAAGATATTTGTTAAAGAGAGCCATTCAAATTTTTTTTTTGTTAAAGATATAAAAATATAAATAATTGATAATTTTTATGTTAAAATAGTTTTTTTTTTAACGTTTTTATATGTTGAATATACAAATTTCTAGGTAAAATTTATACTTTGAATTTCTAATTAAATGTCTAAGAGTATTTGTTGTTGATATTTCCCCGTAGTTAAGTTTTCACTTAAATAAACAAATTGTGTGGCTCTCAGTTACACAGTATTGAGATATAATTCTGTCGGTATGAGTTGATCTTGTCCCTTCCTTTTCGATTCAAATAGGTGTGTTATTGACTTACTCATGGACACATACCTTATTATCCAATATTCTATCATCATTATGACAAGTAAACACTATAGTCCCTTCAAAGAAAAGTTAACCTATAGTCTTTGTTGACTACTGTGCTAACATTTACCCGGAATAGAAAATTTCAAGAGTGAACATTCATTTTGATATTTTAATATTTTAATGCGGATCAATTTAATCATTTGGGGAAAATAAAATTCAAAGTAATTTTTCATATTTTTATATCAAAGATAAATTAGTATTTTGTATAATAAGGGATTGATTTATCCCCGTGAGCTTAGCTCGGTTGTTAGGGATATCGCATATTAGTTTAATTTAGTTTAGTTTAACTTTTTTAAATGTCAATCAAACTAAATCGCATGTTTTTTTATATGACGATTCAAATGATTATTTTTTGTTAAAGAAAATGGTTCAAATGACTTATAACTTCTAAACCGAACTAAATTGTATTAATAAGAGAATATATAGACGAACAAGTAGAATGACAAAACTGGTAGGACAATTGCTTTTCTCACATCCATTGTTTCCTAAAAACACATGGAAATGACCAAAAACACCTCAGCGATAGTTAACTACCACTGACTTATAACTAGAAAACTGACGGTAGTAAACTACCGCTGATTTTTTTTGTCATTTCCATGTATTTTTAGAAAACAATGGATGTAAAAACAACAAATGTACTTTTAATGGATGAAATAATTCGCAAAAACTTTGCTAAAACATGTCTTTGGAACACTTGTTGAAAATTTGAAAATAAAAAAAATGATAATTTTTATATTAAATATATTAAAAAAGTTGTTTTTTAATGTTTCTATGTGTTGAATATATAAATTTCAAAAAATAAATTATACTTTAAATGTCCTAATAACATTTGTTAATATTTCATTTACTAGAACCATAGTAAAGTTTTGACTTAAAACAAATTGTGTGGCAGCTGAGTGAGATGGAAATTGTTTATTCAAAGAAAAGAATGTGGGTCCCAGATACACTATATGGATATATAATTCGGTATAAGTTGATTAAATAACTGATTTATTATGTTTTCCTTCATTTTCGATTAAACTAGGTCGACACGACAATTGACAAGTAAACACTATTATAATTTATGTTGACTGTTGTGCTAACATTTACCAGAATTAAGAAACTTCACGAGTGCACATTCATTTTGGTGGATCAATTTAATTTTTGACGAAAATAAAATTTAAAGTAATTTTTTATATTTTTATATCGGATATAAATTAGTATTTGACTCGTTATAATAAGGATTAAATACTATTTTAGATTTTACTTTTGTTGTAGAGTAAATTGACCCACACAAGTCACAACATTTGTGTAAAATCAATTTAAAATACTTTTTTCACTCACTCATCCAAACTCTCACTCAACCCTTTATTTATTTTTTTCTTTTTCATATTAAATTAACAACATCAGCATCATCCATAAAATATAAAAACCAAAACCTCAAAAAAGAAAATAAACCTTGCAAATCGTATAAACCAATGGGTGATTGTAAATAATGATGATTTTGGTTATATTTCCGCTCAACCTCTTCTTCCTTTTGTAATTGAAGTTAATTATTAATCGTTGCACCGTCTATATATGCACCTTAATGATTTTTGTAGTTTATTTTTATAGAATATATTTAGAGTTAATTGTTAATCGTTGCAAACTAGTTAATTATTGCACTTAATACTTAATATAATCAAAAAATTTGACAGAGTTTTTAAATTATGTGTTATCTTGTAAAAAACTAAATCAATCCAAATCACATTAGTTTGATTCAGCTTTTTTAAAAGTCAATCAAACTAAACCATATGTTTTTATACGACTATTCCAATGACTTATAACTTCTAAACCGAATTAAAACTCTTTTAATAAGAAAATAGATAGACAAAGTAGAGTGATAAAACTGACAGTTACAAAATCTCCCTCTAAATTAATTCAATGATATCCAAATTCATCATAAAAAAGTTACCTTGAGAGATATGATTAGACAAAAAAATTGGTAGGTGCAAATAAGAACAAGAAAACATAAAATAGCTACTACCCATGCTCAGGCCATTTCAGTCCTCACCTACCCAAATTTCACCTACTCAACTCAAATAACATCACTTACTTTACTTACTGCAACTGTTTCTAATTATCCTAATACATAGCCGCCTCAATTATTCCTAATAAGATTCTCAACCAAACAAGATATATGCATTATTTTCTGCTGTCCTTAGTGTAGATTATTATATTCTGTTCAACTTTGTCACTCCCTATTTTATAACATGTGAAACATATAAAAAGGTCCACACTACTTTATTTCTTCATATCCATTTCCATCAAAACACATCAATCACATAGCCAAATTTCACCCCTAAAACAAACAACAAACAAGAGAATAGAAATGGATTTCAGCACCAACGGTTCTGAAGAAAGTGAACTGTACCATGCTCAAATCCATTTGTACAAACATGTATACAACTTTGTAAGTTCCATGGCACTCAAATCAGCCATGGAACTAGGCATAGCTGATGCAATCCATAACCATGGAAAACCAATGACTCTTTCTGAATTAGCCTCATCTTTGAAACTTCACCCTTCTAAAGTTAATATACTTCACCGATTCTTACGCCTTTTAACACATAATGGTTTCTTTGCAAAAACAATAGTGAAAGGCAAAGAAGGAGAAGAAGAAGAAATAGCATATTCTCTCACACCTCCTTCAAAGCTTCTCATAAGTGGAAAACCAACATGTTTATCTTCAATTGTTAAAGGAGCACTTCATCCAAGTTCTTTAGACATGTGGAGTTCCTCAAAGAAATGGTTCAATGAAGATAAGGAACAAACACTGTTTGAGTGTGCAACAGGAGAGAGCTTTTGGGATTTTCTTAACAAAGATTCTGAGTCTGGTACTTTGAGTATGTTTCAAGATGCTATGGCATCTGATTCTAGAATGTTTAAGCTTGTTCTCCAAGAGAACAAACGCGTGTTCGAGGGTTTGGAGTCTCTTGTTGATGTTGGAGGTGGCACTGGTGGTGTTACAAAACTCATTCATGAAATTTTTCCTCACCTTAAATGCACTGTTTTTGATCAACCACAGGTTGTTGGTAACTTAACTGGAAATGAAAATTTGAACTTTTTTGGTGGAGATATGTTCAAATCTATCCCTTCTGCTGATGCTGTTTTACTTAAGGTATGCATGTTCAACAATTGTTACTATTTCAATTTCGGTCTATGAAACACGGACACTGACACGACCCTGACACTGGACACATTTGACACAATATTGACAATGACATAGAGACCAGGATTATATTTAGTCAATGAAACTGTTTGAATTTAATAACATATATCTGTGTCGAGATAATATTAGACATTAAAATGTGTAGGATACATTACCTTCAATCTGAAGTGTCTGTGTTACATAACTTTTGCTATTAAGGATAAAATGGTAGTAACTAGTAACAAATTAAGATACATATTTTGGATAAACCAAATGACTAAATTAAATGTCAACTGTCTTTTATTACAGTGGGTTTTGCATGACTGGAATGATGAACAATCCTTAAAGATATTGAAGAACAGCAAAGAAGCTATTTCACACAAAGGAAAAGACGGAAAAGTGATTATCATCGATATATCAATCGATGAAACAAGTGACGATCGTGGATTAACTGAACTACAATTGGACTATGATTTGGTGATGCTTACAATGTTTCTCGGTAAAGAAAGAACAAAGCAAGAATGGGAAAAACTCATATACGATGCGGGTTTTAGCAGCTACAAAATTACCCCCATTTCCGGCTTCAAGTCACTCATTGAAGTTTATCCTTAATCCTGAAGTTGCTGCAAAGTTATAAACTACGAATTAATAAATTTCGATTCAGAGAGTCAAGTTAATAGTATTTATCACTTCTTGTTACAAATTAATTTCCCAAATATGTTCTTGGCATAGAGATCATTGTTCCCTACTACAGAAGTAGGTGTTTTCATCACTACTCAAGTAAAGAGGAAAATAACGTCATGTTTGTTTCTGCAAGACAGATTAAGTTTAATGTATTGAAAACAAATTTATTTGAGATCGTTACAGAATATAAAAGCTTACTGAATTGTGATTCTCATTCAACTCACATTTCTTTAAGATTTTTCTGCACTTGCGTACAATAGAAAGTACTTTTTTATAGAATGCATAATAGAAACTACCACTACAGCAGTTGTCCCTTTTAGTAACATCACAATGCAACAATTACTGAAAATGTTACCGGATATAGTGACAAATCAGAAAAAGAGTTACGTGTTCGTGTGTTACCATTTTCTCTCTTGGTTGTTGCTATCTTCATGACATTTTTCACACACGAATTACACACGACATGTTAAACAATACACAATTTGCTCAGTTAAACCATAAATTTTTATGGTCAAAACACTTGATACTTTTAAGTTTTAACTTCAATTAGATATCCGGCTACGAAAAAGAAAAAGATCACGAGCTTATTTATCTTCTACCAAATGCCAAAACACTAATTCATATATGACAAATACTAACAAACACAAACATGAGTGATTTAGATAAGCATCATAACAACATGTAATATGTATTTCTTGTAAAGAAATTGTGTCGAAGCTAAATGGTTATTTTGAGAGGAAAAAAAACAAAAATTAAGACAAATCAAATTGCAATCATGAGCTTATTCATGCATGAGGAAGAAGATTGTCACAAATCACGAGCTATCTCATGAACTTATTCGTGTCATAATAATGAGTTAAACAGTTGATACATGTCAAATGGACAAAACAACTTATAATTTAGAACATATGGAGTATTAGTTAAATAATATTAAATATACTTAGCTAAATATTACAATAAATGTGGCCAATGGTGGTTGGTTTTAGAGAAGAGGTTAGACTTTTAGAATTTTCAAATCAAAATTCTAATAGAGATAAGTAACACGGATATTACTCCTATTATGTAGGATGGACAAATATCATTTTGGTCACTCATGTCTTTCAACATGATTCGTGACCACCCGGCTTTATGATCACCCTTCTGTAGACGACGTTTAGGGTACATAGTTGTTTGAGATCTAAGGGTGGCATACATTAACATCACTATCAAAATATCTTATAACGTTATACATAAGTGAATATATAATATTCTCATGGAGGGTCAATTTAGTATAAATATTACTCATTATATTTATACATATGTGAAGACTTGATAACTTTTTATTCATGACGAATGAGATGTGGTCACTAATCTACTCACATAATAGGGGGATGGACAATTCACTACGTTGAGCTAAGTAATTAAAGAAGTTAAGGAGTTAAAGGTTCAGAGTTTAAATCTTGGCAAGAGAGAGAAAAAAATACTTAACATTTGTCATTTTTTTTCTACCCACGTAATAGTCTCTATACCTTACTACTTTCTCATTTCATAATAACTTTTGATTGTGAATACTTTAATAGATAATGCCATTTAGTTCAATTGAGTGTCACGATTAAATCACACTTAATGTTTCATTAAAACTAATTATTATAGAGACTTTATTATTTTTAAATCAGATAAAATCAATAAAGAAGTGCCTTTAATTATAAAATAAATAGACATGATACAATTTTTAAGTTTAAATATAAAATTTATAAACATGGTGAGATATCATATTTTACTCTCATGTGTAAATTATTACACATGAGAGGATTCATTTCTTACTCTCGCATCTCACATTGACAGAGTATAGTTCATAATTGTTAAGTTTCTTATATAAAAAGATATATATTTTTTATTTCTCATAGGTTTCTTCCACCAGAGACAATCTATTTGACGTGTGGCAAACTCGAACACTGAATGTAGATATCTCTTTCAACCATAACTCAAACATTGGTTTGCCATATTATGTGAGTTTAGTTGCTTCCGCTAGACCCAACCTTCGTTGTTAGAGAGATGTTTTTTTATTGATAATATGATATTGAAAATGAAGAAAAAAAAATCAATATTGTTAGAATATGAAAAATTGCGAAAACTATTATCATGTATATATTTTTTAATAAACTATTATAATGTATATTTATCCTTTTAAGATTAAATGGTTTATATATATTTAACGCAATGAATTTATATATATGATCTTAGAATTTGTAGTTGGACCTCCCTCAACTTTACAATATTAGGTTATATGTTGAAGATTGCTCCACTTATAAACATCTTTTCGGTTCATCTCGCATACAACATGAAACTCTGAACACATGGGGTTCCACTATTTAAAATTTATGGGTAGGTCACTAATCGACAGAGTTCATTAAAATTGTATTTGCCCGGGCGTTTTCAATCGAGTCGCAACTGGAGTCTTGAAAAGTATTTGTTTAAGAAAAAATGAGCCACATCTCTCCTGGACTAAATAGAAAACTAGTGGTAGGGGATGCGTACACTGACGCAGACTGCAGTAGTATAAGCCGCCATATTTTATTTTGTTTCATTGAAGAATAATTTGATCACAACTCACAAGTACCCTTTTACTTGTAGGACCGCAAAAATATATAATACGATTATAATACATATATTGTAGTACTAGTCCAGCCGTGGGGCTTATAAAAGGGAAATGTGGGAAACCTTTTCCTTCAGAGCAAAACATATAATCCTATTTGTTGTCAACACCTAAGAGTAACTAATAAGAACCTTGTTTCTACTTCTTAGTATAGTTAAC
>Ga0315913_1001635_pt1 | contig 25066 bp, 15 predicted proteins | sample MpolsnodulesMG_FD_207736 | JGI IMG/M metagenome (GOLD analysis project Ga0315913, IMG submission 207736) | Medicago polymorpha root nodule microbial communities from Los Angeles, California, United States - small nodules | ecosystem: Host-associated > Plants > Roots > Nodule | place: USA...
ATAAAGAAATGAATTTATTTTTCTCAAATGGTGGTTCAAAATTAGTATATATCATAATCATATTTATATAAGTTAAAATAGATTAAAGTGGAGTGCATATTTAATTATTAAGAGAGGGGGTTGTAATTCAAGCATCTTATAAGGGAGGGGAGTATAAATTTTTCTTTTCAGGGGAGGGGAGTGTATATTTTAACACAAGAGGGGAGGGGTGTGTAATTCAAGCATCTTTGAAGGGAAGGGAGTGTAATTTACTCTTAACAAAATTACCTTATGTATTTTTGTCTTTATCCTATATTTCTTGATTTTGTCACCTTCCTACCTTATTCATCTTAGTTGCTCAGATTTTTCCCTTGTTGTAAATTTTAACTTACATAGTATAGCTTCTTTTTTTTTAACGGAATTCTATACCTTTTTTATTCTTACCTATAGCTTTACATTTTTTTTTTTTGTTTTTGGTGAAAACCTATAAACTCAAGTGCAGTAAGTCATGTTATTTATCTTTTATGCTATTTGTCATTTATAACTTGATCGTACTTCGTAGTTAGCATTTTATTGATAAGTTTGTATGGACTTGATTTTGTGCATTCAAAGTAATCAAAACTTGATAAACAAATTATGTTACAGTAACATAACATTAATATCATGTTAAAACAAATTATGCTCTCAAAGTAAGTTTGTATATTGACTTGTTTTTGATAAGTTATGTTATACATACCTCTTTTGTTCATATTATATTTTATTTGTTTGATTGAAGACTTTCGTCTAGTTAGCAATTGTTTGGAGCAGCCTGGTGCAGCAGGTTCGACCGCAGGTTGCAGAGGCAGATTCTTTCTTGTGGTTACTTGAAACGATGAAGTTTTTTTTAAGAGTAAAATACACTCTCCTCCCCTGAAAGATACCAATATTACACTACCCTCGCCTCATGTTTCAAAATACTATGTCCCCTCCCTTATTCAATAAAAACTAGTTCAATTTAATCCAATTTAAGTCAAATTTTCTAACTTCCGTTAAATAAATACATTTTCTAACTTCCATTGTTAAGAAGTTTTTCATTGTACTGAAAAAGGTACCTTTTCATTTTTTTTAATCATATTATTGCTTTGTCTATGCTTGCTTGATCAATTGACTGCAGCTACAAAAATTTCTTTGCAACAATTTTTTAAGAAAATGCACTGACTGCAAATAATATATCTTTTTTTTAGAATTTTTCTGCAAGTAATTCATGAGATCAGCCAAATATATTCACTGCGTACAAGAAACACCACTGTCTACTCATGTTTCCATTGTTCACACTTTGTGAGGTTCATACCCCAATTTCTAACTCGCGTGTGAGATTTGATGCAAGTGGGGGAGAAAGTTAATAACAGGGGAAGTGGGAGAAAGGGGTTTGATATTTAAGAGAGAGAAGTATGGGTGCAAAGGTCAAGACGATAAATTGTTGGATCGGTGGTTTCTAAAATCCTCATAACAATGGAGAAATTGCCGGCAACATGGTTGTCGTGTTGATAACAGTGAAGGAGATAGTAAACTAATAAACTTGCTGAGAAACAATTAAAGGTTATTTTAGTAAAAGAAACATTTTGATAGAATTATTCTAAAGAGTTAACGGAAAAGTTATAAAATGGTGAGAAAGTAGTATTTTGTAAATCTAAAGGGAGGGGAATGTGTGTTTCAAACCACGAGGGGGTGGGAGTGTAATATCTTCAACTCTCAAGGGAGGGTGGAGTAATTTACTCTTCTTTTTTTTATTGTAAAAAGCTGGTAGAAAATTTCTTGGTGTTCAACTCGTTTGGAAGAGAAAAGAGAGGTAAAAAAAGTACCTCATTTGATTTGGCTAACAACGGTGTGGTGCATTTGGTTTGGGACCAAATGATGTCCTCTTCAATAGATAAGTGGCGAATATTCTGAAGGTGATGAATCACATAATTTATTTATCGTGGTCTGGGTTTATTTGTTCGAAGAATTTTAATAAAGTAGATAAATAGGGTGGGAATAAAGTACTCACTCCTCCATCATGAATACAAGCCAAGAATGTTTATGGGGGTGGAAAAGAAATGGTGAAGAAATTAAAATTACTGCAAAACAAACTGTTATTTAATTAAAGAAGGGAGTTAGGAACAACATCTTTCTAACACCTCTTTTTTAATTAGGTGAAACCATATGAGTCCCACTACTTTATTGTGTGAAATTCAAACTCTCTTAAATTACTAAGTGTGGATTATCTATCTCTTCACAAATTCTCAGATACTTGTACAAAAAGAACATCGATCCCTAATTTTCGGCAAACTCATAACACAATGATTGATAAGCTTCATTGCAACGCTTAAACTTTTCCTCAGCCATAACCTACAACATGCATAATTATTATAAAAAGTAGCAATGTAAGCAACAATTAATAGAAATTCATCTTAAAGAAATAGAATGAGAAATTGGAGGGACTAAATCAGTGGAATCAGAGCTCGGCCACACCTTCGAAGAGCCTTGATGATGATCAGGATGCCATTTGTGGGCGCATGTACGGTACCTGGTTTGGTAAAATTGTTAAAAAAATCAAGTTAGTGTAGAGAGCAGAAGCACTGGATTCCAAAGTTCGTAACATTTTGGCAAAGAAGAACTGGAAAAGAACTCACGCAATCTTCACATCTTCAAGTTTCAGAGGACCAGAAGGATTCAATCCAAGGGCTAATCTATTGGAAACTGAATATGCATGCCAACAATCAGATTTAGTTGAGGAGTTGTATTCGTATTCATTGCCACTCCAATCAGATTTAGTCGAGGAGTTGTATTTGTATTCATTGCCACTCCAATCAGATTTAGTCGAGGAGTTGTGTATTCATTGCCACTCCAATCAGATTTAGTCGAGGAGTTGTATTCGTATTCATTGCCACTCCAATCAGATTTAGTTGAGGAGTTGTATTCGTATTCATTGCCACTCGGATACCAACATATTCTAGGACTATGAAAGCTTAGTACACAAACAAAAGGCCCATACACACCATTATTTCCCAATGGTTCGTAAATCTCACCACTCCATGAGCAACCGTTAACTTGACAATGCACAAACAGTTTCACGTATTCAACGTCATTCTCATGTTCCCATGTTGAGGACTCGTCTTCATTGTCCCTCACACACCCACAATCTCCAGGTACATCATAGCCTTGTGCACAAAACATACTATTAGTTACCGGTGGACCATAAATCTCACCGCTCCAAGAGCAACCTTTAAATTTACAACTTACAAAATGTTTCCCGTAGCAATGGTCAAAATAGGATTCATTCTCACTCTCAGACGGACATATACCCAATGGCAAGAAGAGCATTGATTATAAGGATCACAGAATCCTGAAAGTAATCAAATTTGTTGAAATTTAATATATGAATTTAGAATGTATTACTTTTGTAGCATCAAAATAAAAAACACTATTGTTGATTTAAGAAAACTAATAATGCAACATCCTTACTTTTATCGCGATGTATTTTTTCATTGCCATTATTGTGCCTTCCATAGCTCTCCCAGGTTGCAGATGGATCATCTTCATGAATATCTTCTTCTACCGAGTTCTAAACCGTTCCAGATAAAGAAAAGCATAAGTACTTTCAACAACATCTTGAGCAAATAAACCATGCAATAATGCATGAAGGGGAAATGTCTAGATCTATGAACAAAAGATGACATGAATAGAGATACAAATACTTTATCAACTTTCGGGTACTGTCTCTAATAAATCATTAAAATCAAAATCTGACTTAATGGTATGACATATAAGTGTTTTTCTAAAACTGATATCATTTACCTCTAACCGTCGAACTATCATTCTATATGTCTAACTGTATATTGTACTGTGTGTCCATTTATGTCATGGAACACTAACATTTACGATATAAGCTTCATTGCAACGCTTGAACTTTTCCTCTGCCATAACCTACAACATCGATAATAATTAACAAGCTTTACAACAATTGATAGATGAAATAGAAAAAGAAATTGGACGAGGAACTAATCAGTAGGAGTGGGTCAGAGCATGGCAACACCTTGGAAGAGCCTTGATGATGATTGTCACGTCATTTTTCGGAAATCATAGCTATTTAATTAGCTTAGATTCACTATTTTTTATTTCACGACTGAACTTTTAATTTTTCAAAAGAAAGGGGAAAAAGTTCTAAATTACCACCATTTAAAAGATTTAGGGTTCGGGGGTTAGTTATATTTAGGGAAGGTGTTAGCACCTTAAATACTCTACGAGAACCCTAAATGGTGATTAAAAGAAAAAGGGAATTTTTATTTACATTTTTTATTGATTTGGAAGGACAAAGCCCTTTGCCTACGTACCCGTGAGGGATCAAAACCTCGTAGTTCGGGGTAAAAATTGTCGTTTGATTTGTTTTGTATTTTTTATTAGTTTTGAAAAAGGTTTAAAGCGAAAAGCAAGTGGCAAAATGGAATTGGTTTATATTTTTTTATATTAAAAGAAAAGAGACTCAAAGTAGAATTAAATTGATTAATATTTGATTAAGAAAATAAAATAAAAAACCGGATCACTTGATTTTGAATCAATGTTTATTGTGAAAATATTTTTGGTGATTTTGGTTATTTGCATGTTTTTGTTATTTTTAAAATAATAAGTAAAACCTAAAAATTAAACTAACATAGCAATAAAAATAAAAGCGTGAGAATTTTGTGGTGACGTTGGATCACCACAAAATCTCTTAATCTAACATAATATTTTTGCATTTTTCAATATATATAAAGCAGTAAAAAAAATAAAAGACACACACACTTTTTCTCATTTATTTTGTACAATTGATCTAGTTACATTCTAAATCTATGCGAAAAATAAATATGCATGAATAAATAATACAAATGCCAAATAAATCTAAATTAATAGAAATGCATGAGAAAAGAAAAATAAATGTTGGAGAAAAAAAATGTATGAAGAAGAAATAAAAGAAATGCAAAGGGGCCACCAGTTCGATGAAATCAACCAAACAGCTGCGGCGGTAGCAAAAGGAACAACTCAATTTTAAGGGATTAGCACGGCAGTTTCAAGCATTGGAATTGGAATGTAATAGCAGCGCATGACACATGGAGAATGTATATGATGCTACACCAGAAACTTGCATAGGTAATAAATGATAATTGTACTAGAGAATAAGGCATACAACGGTGAATGACTTTAAAACAAACAAATTGGAATTGAGGATGGAACGAGAGCAGTGCAGCGTGAGTTCGAAACAATTAATTATAGCAAACCGAAATTGAAAAATCCTTAGAAAACAAGGGTTCTAAAATATATAATACGGAAGCTAAAGGTTTTGAAAGAAAAAGACAAAATAAAATGAAATTAAAAAATTAGGGTTCTAAAAATTGCGGCTGCTAGGGTTTTGAGATTATAAAATTGTGCGGTGGCTCGGGTTTTGGTTTTCAGGTTTCTTTTTGGAATATTTGTGTGTGAAAGTTGTGTTGTTGGGTAAAATTGTGTGTGTCAATTGTGTGTGTGTGTAGGTTGGCTATTATAGAATTAGGGTTGATGTAGAAATGGAAATAACTTAGTGAAGAAGAGAACGCGTTTCTGAATTTGGCAACAAAGTGTCTTGCTCTTATAGTTGTGGCGAGAAATTTTTTCAGACCTTGGCATATATTTTTGGACTCACTGGACATTGTTTTGGACATTAACAAAAATAAAATATTAAAAGAACTAAAATAATTAAAATGAAGAAATTGAAATAAATGAATACAAACTAATAAAAATAATAAAATAAAATTAAAAATTAAAATAAAAAACTAAAAATTATAATTAAAAAATAATTAAAAACAATAAAAGATGGAAATAAAGACTAAAAAATAAAGAGAGGAGAGAGCCCGACTCGGAACCAAAAATGATGTATTTTAAAATAACTCTCTGCCGAATTTTTCTGAAAAGTCAAAGAATATTCCGGGTCAAATGTCGTATGAACGTGGGACCTTAGGTCAAAAATTGGGGTATGACAGACGCCCCTATTTAAGTTTCTTCGTCCGAAGATTTGAAGATGGAATCATTGATTTGACGGACCGAAGAGACTTAAATACAAAGTACACCAATTTTGGACCTAAGATGTTGTGAAGTGCTCGTGATGCAGGGCGTCAAAGATGACTTGACTAGGATGAGAAACAACAACTGGATACCCAAATTCGTTGAAGAATGGGATCCAACTCCGCTAGAGGAAATAGAGTTTCACTGAGGAAAATGATTGTCTACTATCGTATTGGTTCAGAACGACAACTTAATGAAGACAAAAGCTTTTTAGTGACATCTACAGACCAAACACACTGGATGACACTTATGAGAGAATGATAGGTAAATGCAAAGTTGTTCGTTGGTTGGAACTTGCCACTTGAAATGATAAAATGGTGAATGGATAAATGGAAGTTGTCCGTTTGTTGGGACTGACCACTTGAAACATGATAAAAAGGTGAACTCAAGTTGTCTGTTGGTTAGGACTGACCACTTGAAACATGATAAAAGGGTAAACACAAGTTGTCCGTTGGTTAGGACTGACCACTTGAAATAATAAAAAGTTAAACTCAAGTTGTCCGTTAGTTAGGACTGATCACTTGAAACATGACAAAAAGGTAAACTCAAGGTGTCCATTGTTTAGGATTGGCGGCTTGAAACATGATAAAAAGGTAAACTCAAGTTGTCCATTGTTTAGGGCTGGCGGCTTGAAACAAGATAAAAGGTAAACTCAAGTTGTCCGTTGTTTAGGACTAGCCACTTGAAACATGATTAAGGTAAACTCAAGCTGTCCGTTGTTTAGGACTTGCCACTTGAAACATGATGGAAAGGTAAATTTAAGTTGTCCGTTGTTTCGGACTTGCCTCTTGAAATGATTGATTAACGACATCTCTTGACCAGACACACTAGAGATGACACTTTTGATGAAAATAAGATAATTACCAGTTGTTCATTTGTAGAACATGTTGCTTGGCACAACGATAATTGAGATCTGAACTGAAAGGATATAGTCAAACAAGACTTTGGGCGACTGATGCAACCATGTGTGAATTGATGTTGTGTATATGTTGTGTATGCATCAGTGTATGAATACGTGAAAGTATTAATGTATGAATGTATGTTCGTATGAATGTAACTTGTATGGATGTATGTACAACTTTGTATGACTGTATAATTGTATAATTGTATATGATACGTGGGACTCGATGAAACGAGACAAGACAGGTAAGATGGGAGGTGGACTGACATCGCAGTACAAACACTCGGCAAACCTCCTTGGAGATGATATTATTGTGAACAAATCGAGCCGTTGACGGTGTAAAACCTGGGACAAGGTGGCAACTGATGCCTCCTTGGGAGAAAATCCATTGTTTAACCAAAAGTCTGGAAGAAGTCGTCATTTGTAAACCGGCACAGAGTGTCTTTCCACCGGTACGCCTTAGCAGTCATGTATTTTTTGTTTTTTTTATTTGAAGATCCCTAACTTTTTCCTGGACCGCCCTTTCGGGTTTTCAGTCCATCGGGAATATATTCCTTTTTTATGCCCGTAATTTTTGCCTGGACCGCCCTTTCAGGTTTTCAGTCCACTGGGACGCTCTCTATTGCCTAAGCCGCCTTTTCAGGTTTTCAACTTAGCGAGGTTTTTTTTTTCTTTTTTGTATTTCTGGATTGCGGCAGCATCTTGCTCAAAGCGGAGGTCCTCTCCACAGTGCTTCGCCATGTTTCTCTTCCGGAATGTAACTGTTGCTCCTCTCCACAGTGCTTCGCCATGTTTCTCTTCCGGAATGTAACTGTTCTCGAGGAGGATACTGATGTACGCTTTAACTACTGACGAATTCAAAGAGAGTGTGTTTGTTGTTCACACTTTTCAAAAGATGTAAAAAAAAACAGTTTTGTATTTTGAAAATTTTCGCTTTAAGTATTGCCATCAAAATAGAAGAAATTTTGCAAATAGAATAAATGAGAGTTCCAAACGAATGGGCACAGGCTCAAATTTGATGAATTGAGTGGTGACCTGCTAATGGCATGGTTCCACGGATCTTTGAAAAATTTGGAAAATGGTAAGTATATGGGAAAGGTACATTGAACACAACAACCACTGTTCTCCCCAACAACTTTGAATTGCCCCTGTTCCGAGTCTTTGATTTGTAAATGCTTCAAATTGGTGGTCTTCTGATAACTGGATGCCCCAAGTGGATCGTGTCTGACTGATGCAGATTGCCCCTATTCCGAGTCTTTGATTTGTAGATGCTTCAAATCGGAGGTCTTCTAATAACTGGATGCCCCAAATGGATTGTGTCTGACTGATGCAGTTACTTTGTCATGATCTTTAACTTTTGCATAGATCGCCCTTTTCGAGTTTCAACCTATCAGGATAATTATATATTATTTTTTTTTGTCTCTAATTATATATTATGAAGTGCTTCTGATGTCTATCTTAAAATTCAATTTATATTGAATAATTTTGTTACTCAAATTGACATCGATCATATTCTAATCTCATATTCTCTTACTTATAATCATTCTGAAGTTCTTCTTAGCACTTGGTCGTAGTTGAGATTCATGTTTCTTTGGATATTTGTACATTTGTAATACCTTTTTCTAAAGAACACTTGATGAAATTTGTTACAAAACAACACATATCAGAATCAATCTGATCTCTTTAATTAGATAAAGTTTGTTATCATTAAAACATACTTAAGAAGGATTTTGTGATTTTTCTGACTAGTCTTATGATTTTCCAAAGGTCGGGGCATGTTGAGTGGGAAGAAGGTCAACCATTTAATGTGCTGATAGTTGAAACCACTCTTCATTTGTTGATTTCTTATGTGTGTCCCACGTGCACATAAGTTAAGGTGATGCTCCCAAATTTTCTCATGTACATCCATAATGTATATATGCACTGGATATGTAGTCTCCTCTTAGCATAGATTTTGATTATGATGGCTTTGTTAGGAAAAAATTTAGACTTGTATAGTGCCCTTAGATCAAAACCCTTCTTTGTGATGCATTATCTCTTGCATGTGCATATTTTAAATGATCTTTTCTTTTAGAGTTTAGACATCGATCTTTCCATCCACGAATTAATTCTTGGCCAAATCTAATCTTTACCGACTTAACCATAACCTCCTTACCCACTTTAGAGTTTAGACATTGATCTTCCCCTCAACTAATTAATTCTTGGCCAAATCTGATCCTTCATATAAGTAAAAGTGGCTTTTTTTACTTTTACCAACCATTGAAGACAGTCCAAGATACTTTCTAGTACCCAAAACATGTCTAACCCCAATGATATTTGCTAAATCCTCCTTTGCCGCAAAACTAAAATTGCTTTTTAGCATAAGGGAAAAAAACAATTATAGACGGTACAACTTAAACAATGTTGTAACAATTGTGTGTCAAAATCCCGACTTAAACACTAAAATTTAGGATTTTGCGACTTTCTTCACCTTCAACGACTCAAATCCATAGTAGAATCCCAAAATAGATAAAATTCATCAATTTTAATTGTGATTTTACGATTTCTTATAAACTAAGTCATTTATGACTATATACCATTTATAACATATTTAGTATTAATTTTTTTTGGGTAAAGTCCATCGATTTTGATTGCGATTTCACAATTTTCTATATCGATTCTACAAAAGTCCTTGAGTAAAATCCTTCGATTTTGATTGTGATTTTACGAGTTTCGATTTTGCTATTCCCTTTCGACCTGTAGTAAAGTCCCGATTTTGACAACCTTGGTTGTAACACAGCAATATGAAAAAATGTATTAGATGAGTATGTTGCTAGCATTATTTGTAGACTTGCAATATTATAAAGCCTTGATTAATATTTAATAGTATTGGAGGAAAATGTGGTTAATTTTTTTTGGCATGAATTGATTTCAATGGACGACATAGCTCTTTTTCAAGATATTTAATATTATTACATCTTTAGAGTTGAATTTAAACTCAGAACTGTTGGTTACCATAAAATAGTCTCTTATCATGTAGAGGAATGATATTTGTACAACCATTTTATGATAATTATCTTTATCATACTCACATTATGTCCTTATTATCTTTTTTTTCCTTACTTTATTGTTTTTGATCAATAAAAAGATGGAAAAGTATGTTGTAAACAAAAGTTGTTACAAATGATCGTATAAATATTAATGTGATTTATGTTTTTCCTTTAATCACTTTAAAAGCTGAAAAAGAAAGAAAAAAGGTGACTGAAAATGTTGTTAGGTATTAGGAATGCCAGCTATTTCCATCAAACAACATGACCCACGTGGACAATAAAATATATATTCGATAATATTAACGGTCACGATCTATCAAAATTGAATTTGAGGTTAATTTGAGTCGAATTTCATTTGCCACTAACTTTCCTTTTTTAAAACCAACAACAACGCGGGTACCTCAACCACACAAGACATGTTCGTTAAATATAGAAAACATAACAACACATAACTAATCATCACATCACTCACACACACGTTGTTTCATTCATTTCGGAGATTCTAAGGTACTCCAAAAAAAATAAAAAAAAATAACACAATCACATTCTTCACTTTCTTCTTCCTTTCACATTTTCCATCATCATACATTTTCGTAAGTTAATCATTTTTTGTTAGACTTAGATTAGATCATATTGTAAAAATGTTACATTTTATGTGTTTGATGATCTTGATTCTTGATTAATTTGTTTTCTTGTGTTGATGTAAAATAAGATGACACCATAAATTTGTAATGAAATGAATTAACAGTTCTAGATCTCATGTTCTACGTTTGGAATTGGAAGAGACATTGATTTGAGTTTTATTTTCATGTTTTTTTTATTATAATAACATAAGTTTGGTGTTTATGTGTAGCAATCAATAAAAAATGGCAGACGCTGAAGATATTCAACCTCTTGTTTGTGATAATGGAACTGGAATGGTCAAGGTATGGATCCATCCAACCTTGTTGATCTTATTTTGATTAGGTAAAGGTTTTTCGGAAAAGGTTTGTGATCGCGACATTATAGTATTTGTCTGATATCTTTGTGATCACAAAGTGACCGCAACTCTGCTGCATCAGCTGCATTTGACTTTGAGTCTGGAGAATCGCGACATGACAGCTACTATGTTTTAAAACATTTTGGAGATACTCAGATCATTAGAGGCGGAGGAAGACCTAGAAAAATTATAAAAGAAGTTATTAAGAAAGATCTAGATATTAATGAGTTAGATAGAAATATGGCTTATGATATAACATTATGGCGTAATTTGATCCATGTAGCTAAACCCACTTGATGGGATAAGGCTTGATTATTGATGCATGATCTCTTGTAATCTAGTAGTACATGGCCTTGATTTAATCTAGTAGTACATGATCTCTTGTAAGCTGTGTTCCAATTCCCCAGACTCGCAATTGATTTGTGATCGCAAACAATTGTGATCCTTGCGAGTCTGGGGAATTGGAACATAGCTCTTGCCACGATTTAACACAATTTGGTTTTATATGATATTTTGTAATCTAGGAATACTTGGTTTTAATGTGTTTTATATAACTGCAGGCTGGATTTGCCGGAGATGATGCACCAAGGGCGGTGTTCCCTAGTATTGTAGGTCGTCCACGCCACACTGGTGTGATGGTTGGTATGGGACAAAAGGATGCATATGTTGGTGATGAAGCTCAATCAAAAAGGGGTATTTTGACTCTAAAGTACCCAATTGAGCATGGAATTGTTAGTAACTGGGATGATATGGAAAAGATTTGGCATCACACTTTCTACAATGAGCTGCGTGTGGCTCCTGAAGAACATCCTGTTCTTCTCACTGAAGCACCACTTAATCCTAAGGCTAATCGTGAGAAAATGACTCAGATTATGTTTGAGACCTTCAATGCTCCAGCTATGTATGTTGCCATTCAGGCCGTGCTTTCGCTTTATGCTAGTGGCCGTACAACTGGTAAAGATTCTTCATGTTTGTTTTCCTTTTGAGAATTGTGAAGATATATGTGAAAATTGGCGTATTCAAGACCCTGGATCATTAGGGTCGGACTAATTAACTTCAAAAATAGAGTCAAAATACATACAAGTACTTCGATAAAAAAAATACCAATATTTGCTGCTGTCATGCATTGTTGCTGTCATGCCACTCGTATTTCATCAGAATTTTAAGACGATCTGCAAATGAATATCGATTATGCAATTTGCAGGAATTAATAATGTCATGGTTTATGTTCAATTTTATTATGAGTGCAGTGTTTTATGAATGATTTGAGGATATGTTTGAAATGATAGAAAGGAATGCAGGGAAGTGAAATAGGATGAAATGACATGTTCAAAATATGAAGTACTTGGATAGACACAGACACCACATATGACTTTGACACAGTGTACAGACACCTATAATAATTTAAGAAATAAATGTAACTGAATGTAATCACATGAGTAGTGTCATGTAGATGTCAGACGCTAACACATGTCGGACGCATGACACGCCATCGATCTGATGTGTCTGTACTTTTCATTCAATTTCATCTTATATCTTTAGTTTTCTTCCTGCAATATGTGGTTATGGATGAAACTGAAACTGACCTATAATTCGGCTCCATTCTGTCAAATTACCAAAAAATGGAATGAAAACTTTAAATATCCAAACAATGGTTTTGTAATTTTATTCTATTTCATTTTCTAACATTTGATATCTAACCATAGCTTAAAGAACTTGACTCATATATATAATTGTAGACTTGACATTGAAATGGGTTGACAACGTCGTTTATATCTTGTTATAGGTATTGTTCTTGATTCTGGAGATGGTGTCAGCCACACAGTTCCTATCTATGAAGGATATGCCCTTCCACACGCAATCCTGCGTTTGGATCTTGCAGGTCGTGATCTCACAGACGCCCTCATGAAAATCTTAACCGAGCGTGGATACTCTTTCACCACAACAGCCGAACGTGAAATCGTGAGAGACGTGAAGGAAAAACTATCCTACATTGCTCTTGATTATGAACAAGAGCTAGAAACCTCAAAGACGAGCTCAGCTGTTGAGAAGAGCTATGAGTTACCTGATGGACAGGTGATCACAATAGGTGCCGAACGTTTCCGTTGTCCTGAAGTACTCTTCCAGCCATCCATGATTGGTATGGAAGCTCCTGGTATACATGAAACAACATACAATTCAATCATGAAGTGTGATGTTGATATTAGAAAGGATCTATATGGAAACATCGTATTGAGTGGTGGTACGACTATGTTCCCCGGCATTGCTGATAGGATGAGCAAGGAGATCACAGCATTGGCACCAAGTAGCATGAAAATTAAGGTGGTTGCACCACCAGAGAGGAAATATAGTGTCTGGATTGGAGGCTCCATTTTGGCTTCCCTCAGCACCTTCCAACAGGTATAGTGCATGACTTCAAAGAACATGTGAACTATAGAGACCTTTAAAATGAAAGGAAAATAATGCATAAAGGACTAACTAATATAATAGTCAATAAGCTTGTTTTGTTTGGTTTATATGAGCTTATCTATAGGCATAAGCACTTGTGAGAGTGTTTGGGAAAACTTATGAAAACAGCTTATGACATGTCTATAAGCTGTCTTCAACGTATTTCCATTAACTCGCTAAGATAGCTTATGAAAACAGCTTATTGCTTATATGAAAATAATTTGACTTTATTTTATATTTTGTTATAGAAATAGTTTATACACAGCACATAGAGGATAAGCACTTATGCTATACGGGCTTAATTAAGTTGTTTATCCAAACATATGTTTAAAATGCCTTTTTTTAATGTGGTTTAAGAGGTGATTTGATTCTTTTTCTCACTACACACTTCCATGTATTGATGATATGTTTTCTTTCCTAATGCAGATGTGGATTGCAAAGGCTGAATATGATGAATCAGGCCCTTCAATTGTTCACAGGAAATGCTTCTAAGGATGCAGAATTTTTTTACTAAGAAATATCATAAAAACTGGTTATGGATCTTTGATTCCTTTTTTCTTTTTTTTTTTACCATTTTTTGTAATGTTAATGTGTTTTCTTCTATTTATATGTTGGGATGAGAGGATGAAAACAAAGTAAGATATGTAATTTTTTTTATTTATTGCCATTTTATTATAGAAGAGCTATGTATTGTTACTGATTTGGTTTGGATTTTGATGAGATAGTGGTATGTATTGAATTAATTATTATTTATTATTTTTCTGCAATAATATGAAGGAAGTAGTCTTTTTTTATGAAGGGGGTTAGAAGCTTATGGTAATTAATAACATGATAGATTTTAAATTTAGTGGCATCTGACACAGAAACTTGGCAACAAAGCAAAGGCACAAAAGAACAGTTTAAGGAAAGTATGATGTCTTTAGAGAATCCTTATATTCCCAACATATAGGAGCAGTAGCATTCATTTTATTTTCAGAATAAATTCAAAATAGTTTCTTGACAAATTAACTCCTGTAATTTTAATTGGGAAAATTTACCATCTATAAGTTCAAATACCTAAGAATTCAATTCAAATCTATACAATTTGTACCTTTTTAAAAGGCATGCAAAAAAAAAGAGTTTGGAATTGAGACTGCACCATGCTTTTTTAACAGCGCAAAAAGCAGGCGAAGAAATACACATAAGTTTCGTCCTTGTAACAATATAAGAGTTAAAACCATGCTAAAAATGATCAAATATTATTCAAACAAACAAGGTATAACAGTAGATTATCACCCTGCAAAATCTAACACCATAAAAAAAATCTCTCAAGCAAAGAGAAAAACATGGTTTCCCTCATTTATCACCAGCAAAAGTATTTCCAATTAACAAGGTATAGTTAAAAAGTGAAGCAATGAAAAACCTCAAAAGGGTAAGAAGAAAAATGTTCAAAAGAAACAACAATTAGATGCTGCAAAAATGTCTAAAAAAAAGTATTGAATTTTCTTAGCTTCCTTCTAGAAATAAACCTTGAACTCATTCATTGAGTTTCTTGGAAACTTCTAAATTTTGATGGTCCAACTGTGTCAATAAACCCTTTGATGGATAACTCAGGAACATTAACATTCTTCTTTTGCATCTCATGGTCGATGAAGATAACAACCACTGTGATATCATCGTGGAAAAAACGCCGAATTCCCTTTTCAACCTTCTGCAAATCTTTATACCTCATTTCCCTTTTCCTTGCTGCCTCATTCAAAGCAGCCTGAAGAAGTCTTCTTGCACTCCCCTGGTGTTAAAAAAATAAACAGCAAACACTAAGAAAAACTAGAGCAGTTTTATTAAAATCGTGCGCTAAAACATAATTGCTGGATCCTAGGTGGACGAAAAAGATGATTAAACGAAACGTCAAACATACAGTTCTTGGGTTGTTATGAACGATCTCAGCAGCTTCCTGATTTGTCATGTGTTCCCAAAGGCCGTCAGATGCAAATATAACAAATTTATCGTTAGGTTGTAAAACTCTTGAACACATAGATGGTTCTGCTGATAACACCGGTCGGCTGATAGGATCAGGCAAGTGGAACCGCGGGAATGAAGGATCAAATGAGAACTCTGGCCGCTTCAAATATGCATCTCCTATAGATTTTGATACCTGATCCCAGTTTTGGTGTGAAGAAGAAAAACATATATGAAACAATGAGAAACCAACACAACATGCATTTCATCATTATCAGTTAAATTCATGGTTATGAAATCAAGATTCAAACTTTGAATCAGAAGACCAACTTTCCGAATTGTGAAGCGGATCTTATTATAAATCGTAAGTAAGATATATTACCAAAAAAAATATATGATATTTTTAATAAAGAAGTGACATGGCAAAATTACAAGCTACTATGTCATCTATTTACCTCAAAATAATTCAAGATTCAAGTCATAAATCAAATGACAAAAGAAAAGTTGCTAGATATACAATAAAAAAAGTTAAGCTACGCTACGTTTTAGTGGTTCATTAGAATGAATCAGGATTAATCATAGTGAATCAGGATTCATCATAATAAATTGAAACCTAAGACGAAATTCATTTTCAAAATAGATAGGTACTAGAAATTGGTATCGATTGAATTTAGTTTTTTATCAAATCGAGAGACGACTTGCATGTATCGTAGATATATGACCAAATCAAATACAATAAGGAAATGAAAAGAAAGAAACCAAATGCAGCTACAAATTATGGTTCATGTATATAGAAAAAGGTAAGAAAACAAAATATTTAACCATATAATGGAAGTTGAAACACCATTTTAAGAAAAAACCGTATAGACACAACACAATGGAAGAGTATTATTATTACTAAGAATCAGAAGCAAAAACCAAACGATAAAGGCAACATAAAGTTCATAAACAGAAATTAATTTCTCAAGATAAAGTAATATAAAAACCTGGATGATGCCTTTAATGCGCCATGTGCCATGTTTCATAACAACAATTTGTGAATCTTCTGGATGCAAAGACTTGAGTTCTCTTCTGATCTCCTCTTTGCAGGCATTATGCTCTTTGGTCAACTGTTCAGCAACGATCTTGTTAGATCGACCAGTTGAACCGATCACAGCGCGAGAATCTCCAAGATTAGCGATATGAAGTGTCCCTTTCCAGATAACACCGACAAGACAACATGAACCCATTGCTGCTATCAGCGGCTTTATTCCAAAGCTCCTTCGAACAAGAGTCAGAAATCCATCCTCCGTAGCAGAAACAGCATTCCTTATAATATCTTCAGAGATAGAACCATTTTCTTTAGCAATCCCTGCAATGAAATTCAACACATAACTTCCTTAACTTCTTATAGATCACTTGCGAAGAATATAGAGCTAAAAGTTACTAAAAATATAATCATTGCTGGTCAGACAGTAAAAATAATTCAAAGTAACTTAACATAAACAAACATGTGGCAATCCATAGAAATAAGAAGCTTATTTTAATAAACTTCTAAAATTACTTATGGTCATAGCTTATGCAGATGTTACCAATCCCCCCTGTGGCACTCATTCATTTCCAAATTGTGTTATTATAGTCAAATATAAAAATGCAAATAATTTATTGAATTTAAGCTATTTATTTCATGAGATATTATGTATGAGATTAATTAAGCTGTTTAGCCAAATTTCCCGTAGTTATGCATAGCCAAAGATGTGCATAGTGAATTTCTTTCCAAATTTTCCAACTTCTCCTTTTCCACTACACAACCAAGCAAACCTTTCATATGAGATATAAAATAAATATAAGAATGCACTAAGTTCATTGATAAAATAAAAAAAACACATAATTGATAAGTTGATATTAACTCTTTTTAACATTTTTTTTAAAACTTGGTATCCGGCCCAAGGATTGACTAATCCAAGGGGTCCAATCACACCGTCCACTACTCCACTTGCTAATTCGGCATCAGAGAGAATCGAACTTGATGTTAAAGAGGAAAACTCATAAAAAAAAGAAGATAAGTTGATAATCATTAATCAACTACATGATAATTGAGATTGTTCTAACTTGTAAGAAATATAAACAAACCAAACAAATCCACCAGCCAGCCTGATCCACAAAGGGCCATCCAAATAACAACAAAAAAGAGCTAGTCACATATGAAACAAAAAAGTCCATAATATCAAACATTGATCTAACACTCTATCAATTCAAATCAACCCAATCTATTGCAACAAAACAAATTCGTACCATATTATTTAATACAAAACAATTTTTTTAATAATAAATAAAATAAAAAATAAACCCCAAATTTTCAACAAAGTATATATTAGTCCTAGTCATGAAAGCAATGTTTTAAAAATCAAACCAAATTTAACTGTTCAACCAATTAATTGGGCGGTTTGATCACAATTTTTTTCTCAGTTCAAGATGTTTAAAGCAGTTGAACCGTGACTCATAAACCTACTCGGTTTTAGACCATTTATTCAACATTAAAAAAATGCACAAAAATCTTCATATTAGCCTTTCCTAGAAATCAACTTGTCCCATGTCTATGTCCATGGACACCTATGAAGCACAGACACACGGACACACATGTCAGAGACACCGATATGTCAACATAGATAATAACATGAAGAAGAAAAAAAATGACATAATTTAAATCACATGTGTCAGTGTCATGTCAAACACAGACACGTGTCAGAGACTGGACACGTCTTCGATCAGATAGCATGATAGAGAAAGAAAAAAAAAATAGTTAAATTAAGACTCACTTATGAGATGATGAAAGAGATGATCATTAACAAACTTAGAAGCTTCAGGACCACCATGACCATCATAAACACCAACAAAAACAGCATCAGAACCAGTTTCAACTTGACTATGATCCTCAATTACTTCATTAGCTTGAACAATAGCAAAGGAGAATTCACCACAAGAGTGTTTCTCAAGGTCTTTACACCAAACAAGAGCATCTTCAGATGTTGATGACTCATCAGAATCATTTTCATTGTCTTTGTTCATACGTGCATAGCGTCGAACTGGTCTCAAGCACGCTGAAACTATCCTTGCTAACCAAGAAAACATCCCACATTTCCCTCTTTCTAAACCCTCTCTTTCAATTTTGGAAAAATTGAAACTGACCCAGATTATGAAAAGTGTGAAAGATTGTAAATTTGTGAAAAGAAATTTGTGGGCTTGTTGAAAAAAATTTGTGTGAATTTGTGGTGATATTTATGTAGAGAAAAAAAAAATAGAGAAAAATTGGAATATGATTAAATTTTTGAAATTGAAATTTAAATGGAAAGATCTGAGATTTGGGAGTGAAAGGAGGAGAAGAGAAGTGAAATGAGTGAGAGTAGTTGGTTCCAACTTTTCTAATTGTAACTTACTTAAAAAATATGTATATATACATATAATTCTAAGTCTCCTTATGAACAAAAAATTAAAATAAAAACTTATAATTATAACTTCTTATGACGAGTGTTTAAAAGAGAGAGAGTGATTAAATAGATATTGGTGAGTTGAACATAATTGTGTTTATTTGAGGGGAAAGAAAAAATGAAAAAAGAAGAAGAAAAAAAGAAAGGGGGGTGAATATTTAAGAAGGAGGGGTTATTATTGATTTTATTGATAGAACAAAAACAACACAAAAGTGTAGTTGTTTTTTCCAAAAGAGAGAGAGTAAAGATTAAAGAGAATGGTGTGGCTGAGAAAGGGGGAAGTGTAAAGAAGAGGAAAGTTGAATTAAGGTTTAGATTGACTTTTGTGATGATGAAGAAGAAAGAATAACGTATTACCTTTCCTCTTTCTATATTTGTATTAATTTAATTTGGTGTTTGTGACTATTTTGCTCCCTATTTAGCACTCAAAATTGTTTTTATCTATTTAATTTGTAGTACTAGTTTGAAATTAGGGAGATGCAAATGTTATAATCAATCAATTTAATTGTGTCAAGAAAATAATCAATCATTTTAATCATTATGCGTTTGTACGTTGTTGATTTTAATTTTTTAAGTTAATTTTTTTCAATCAGCTGTTTTCTAAGTTTAATTCATAATCAATTTTAAAAATCACGTGTTAAATAATTTGTGATTCATATCGAAATTAACTTGAGAGAAAAAGTTGCTCAAAAAAAAAAACTTGAGAAAAAGAGTTTGGAATCACCCCATTGTGAAGTAAAAAAGTTTGGACGCGGTTATGAAGACACCATTTCTTCTATTTTTTTGTGCGTCTTATTTATTCTAATTTTTTTAAAATATTGAATCATGAAAATAATAAACTAAAATATTTAATTATTCAAAACTATAAATACTCATATTGTTTCATATAAATAAATATTTTAATAAACATCCGAATAATAAACTGATAATTTTACAAGTATTCTTCTTTTTTCTTCAGAAAAAAAGTATATATCGTCCAAAATTTATATAAAAAAGATGAATTTACATTAACTACATATTTTTATTCTTTCAAAAAATAAAGTAATTATTATATATTTTTTCAATAATCGCAATTTAACGACCTTTTTTCGCTTAAAAATATGTAAGTGATTGTTTTCGAGTCATTTGGATAGCTTGCACCTTGAACATTTGGTATGATAGTAATAATAGGTATTTGATCGTAAAGAATGACATCTTCTCAAATCATTGGTTATATAAAAAAAATTACTATTATAAAGAGGGTCAAAGTCAGAGAAAGAAAACTACAGAAGAACTAAACGAGAGGTAGTTATCCTTAAAACATCAACTGCCAACAAATGACTAAACTGCAGCAGACACATCAAACAACACGAGATTGAAATCCAAGATTTACTAATGCATCAACACACTAGTTTGCCTCCCGATAAGTATGTTGAATAACCACTTTTTAATCTATATATAACATCCTTTTAATCTTCGTCACTAAAGATCTCCCATTTGGAGCACCAAATCCTCCCGAGTTGAGAATCTTGACCACCATTGGTGATGGATTAAGGTCAAGCACAAGATGTTTTATTACGATCTTAATTTTGGTGGATTAATCCTCTTCATTGTATATGATTTTTAGCTTCTTGATGTTCTTCGGTTTGGTTATACATTTTTTTTTAAACTCTTATGTAACTCATTTTTCTATTCTTTGCACATCTTAGACTTTAATTGTCTTTAACTCATTTTCTTGTTACTATAATTTTAATATAGTAACAAAAAAAAACTATAATTTTAATATTATTATTTAGACTCAAAAGAAACAGTTTCAAATAGGAATTCTGACTCTACTCGCCAACTCTCTTGGGATTGATTTTATTGAATTTTCTATGTTGCAATCATTTTATTTTTTGCCCTTTTTGTTTGCTTATTCTAATACCCTAGTGAAAATGCCAAAAGGGTACAAACTAAACTATATTGTGGTCAACAAAATTTTCAGGCCAATCATTGTTTTATTTTACATAAATTATATCACTTCGTAAGAACATAGATTGGCCACAAGATATTATCACATTCTCCTAATATAATCAATAGGCCAAAATGGACACCTGTGATTGAGTAGGTGTGATTTTAAATTGTGCAACATGTTTGGATATATTAAAGGAGGAAATTGGCATTGCTGGATTAGAGGGCCTATTGTTATCTAAAGGGAAGGGGTAAGTCACTCATACACATGAGGCATGTGAAGTGGCCTTTTTTGAGTCCACTCCTTAACTCATATAGTTGCATTAAAGGTTTTTGGTTGCTACCTAGGATGCAGGGACCATTTGACCCCAGATTTTATATCTTTCTTTTTTATTACTACCACATGGTTGTGAAATTGTAGACATTGTATGGCCAATTCAAGAAGAGGTTCATTTCCTTTTCATAAGTCAAATTTTAATTTTTGGACCCAAAGGTTCATCACATTTCTACTCAATCACATTAGACCCCTACTCAAATTTGAAGCTACTCTAACCAAGTTGTTTGGGCTTCAGTGGCAAAGAGCTTCTTCCAAGGACGTACCTGGGGAATACCGGGTTCGATTTTCAGGGGGAACAACACTTGGCCAGTGCACATGCCTCTACGCACGAACCGAATTAATCGCTCACCTTTGATGGGTCGGAAACCGATTTGAAAGACAAAAAAAAATTGAAGCTACTCTTGATAATGAGATTAGACTTTTTTATTTTTCCCCTCTTTTATTGGCTAATATCTGCTTAGCTAATATTATGGAGGTATCTTTCATTTGACCTTAGTTTTTTTTTCATTGATCAAAAAATAATTGCTATGACATTAGTTCTCAAAAATCTTGACAAACAATTTGATAAAATAAATAAAATTTTACATTGAGTTTAATGTTATACATAATAAGTGTACCATATTTTACATAGTAATTCAGTATTTGTTTTGTTTTTGAAGCGACTAAACCCTTAAGATATGATAACACTTTTTTGAATGAGTAATATGTTTCTACAATGATTACGTATATAGTAACTATTTTAAAAAGAAAGTTACAAATTTGTCAGGTAGAATAGTTTCTCCATTGAAAAAAAAAAGAAAAAAAAGAAGACTAATCTCTCTACCTTCTTGCTACTGTCAAAAGCGTGTGTGATATATTAATGGGTTTCCGCGTCAAAAAAAGAGTTATTTTACGGTGGAAACAATTTGTTTGTCTTTATTGATCCTCCTTCCTGGCTACTACATAGGATATTTCTTCTCTTTTCCTTTTGTTTTTTTAACAATAAGTGATAATGATTCATTTAAGTTTATGGAGTGCATCGATATAATATAAATTTAAAGTTGTTAAAATAAAAAGATGACAACTATATTAATATTACTATTAACAAAAAGTGAGTCTTGACCGGAAAAAAAAAACACAAAAAAATGAGTTGAGTTACTCATGTTAAGTTGACACCAATCAAAATTATTCATTTGTCTTATCACTATTTCATATAAAATAGTATTTGTCAAATAAAAAAGATGAACCAACCAACAAACACATACATTTATGTTAATAACATAAAACGAGAAAGTACACAAACCTATAAATATGATTATATTCAAATGTTCGAAATATTGATGCATCTAGATTTGTAACGTCGGTGACGTCAAAGTGGATCAATGATAGTCTTTCAACGTAAATCAAATAAACATCGTAATAAGACGGAAAATAAAAAATACATCACAAAGATGGGAACTAAAACTAATTTGGAGTGCACTAAATCGAGGATCAGCAGGTGAAGATGTTCATGTAGCAAAGGTTCGGGTGTAGCGGAGAGAAGGCTTCAATATGGTGGAAGTTGTTTTCTAACGGAGGAGGAAGTACATGCAAGTTCAAGTGTGCAAAATTTATGAGAATGTGATCATACTTGAATGTGACGTGAAGTCACAGGTGTGCCCGTTGTAACAGACTCCAACAAATCCGACGAGAAGCGCGAAAGTTAGTTGGAGTTTGGTCTAACGATTCAATGTTGTTGTGGTGCTTTGATGTCAAGTGCAGTTGCGATTTTGGGTTGACGGGCCTTGTTGATTTCGGTCGACCGAATGAGATGTGACACACATCGAAACAAAAACAAACAATGTGTGTTACAACAACAAAATCACAAACAAAAAAAAAAAAAACATACGAAAGAAGAGTAAAAATATCTGAAAATTATCTATTCTATTTAAAAAGAAATAAAAAAATAATTTAGAGTAGTAATTTCAGACCAAAACTAACTTTAAATTACTCATTTTTAGTACATCTTGAGTAAGAAGAAATGTTGTGATAGTGAACTTTTGACAAGGAGAAGAGAGTTCTTTTCAGTTCCTATTATGCAACTTCTTGGAATTGTCATAATTATTAATCAAGGATTTCTTTTTGGACTAAACTAAATAATTGTGGTAAGGACTTAAATAAAAGGACTATACATCAAATTCCATTAAAAGTGCACGGAGAGCTTGATCACACGTATCGATCAAAACTATATAATGGACCCAACAAAATTTATTTCAATTAATATGAATAAATAATGGTACAAAGAGATTCGTATCTTTGATTATGAATTATGAACCAATAAAATAGGAGTGATGCTACATAAACATGACCCAAGTGATGTTACTACCATGTACGATGTCTAGATCTGATGGCGTATCAACACAGTAGTTTGAAGCAGATAGCATCAATATTCAATATAAGATGGGACAATAATTCCTCAAAAATAAAATAAATAAAAAATATCAGTATCTGATGTCTACTCTTCCCTTTAACTTTCATGCATGGTGATTTAGTCGGTTCACCATTTTGGGCATATGTTAATAGTTATTTATGTTCTAGTTTTATATTTTTGTGCAGTTTCCTTGTAAATATTGTTCGGATCTTGCAATGTCTTTTTTAGTACACCTTAAGTTAGAAAAGCGACATTGTTTTGATAATATATTCCATTTTAACTTCTAGAAAAAAGGATATTTTTTTAATTGAGCCTTTATTTTGATGAGGAGAGAAAATAAGACTGTAGAATAGAAATTAAATAAAAAAAAAGTGTATTTATACATGTGGAGTGGAGGTGGATATGACAGTTTCCAAATTCAAACTCTAACTAGAATAATACTTATTTGATTTAAAATTTTGAAGTATTGGACCATCTTCTATTTGGAACCAGAATGTTAAGAAAGAAAACAAATGAATTAACTAATAAGCTATTACATTTCTTTTTCCTCTTGGGGCGGTTTCAACTAATAGGTCTATGCACTTTCCTTTTTCAAAGCTCCATCAGGTATCATTTCTCTTATTGAATCTATTTTTAACAAATTTTTTTGGGGAGGGAGTGAGGTTAACAGGAAAATCTCCTGGATCGCTTGGAGCTCTATTTGCTTACGGAAGGAGGAAGGAGGATTGGGGGTGAGAGGGTTGAAAGAATTCAATACTGCACTGTTAGGCAAGTGGTGTTGGAGGATGTTGGTGGATAGAGGTGGATTGTGATACAGGGTTCTGGTGGCGAGATATGGTGAGGAGGCAGGGAGGTTAGAGGTTGGGGGCCGGAGTGTTTCACCGTGGTGGAGAGAGATAGCGAAGATTAGGGAGGGGGTGGGCAAGAATGATGGGGGTTGGTTTGTAGAGAGGGTATCGAAGGTCTTAGGGGATGGGAAGAACACTTATTTTTGGCTGGACAGATGGGTCGGAGAGGTTCCCTTGTGTAGGAGGTTTGCTCGCTTATTTGATCTTACAACAAATAAGTTAAGCACTGTGGCGGATATTTACCATCGAGGGTGGGAGGCAGGTGGGGAGGTGTGGCGTTGGAGGAGACGCTTGTGGGTGTGGGAGGAGGATTTGGTAGAGGAGTGTAGGATGCTATTGACTAATGTTACATTGCAGACAAATGTTTCTGACAGGTGGCAATGGGATCTAGACAAAGACGATGGCTACAAGGTTCGAGACGCGTACCAAGCGCTGACACACAGGGCAGCCCCCACTCCCGAAGCGACAGCGGATCTTGTTTGGCATCCGCAGGTCCCTCTAAAAGTTTCCATTGTTGCGTGGCGGCTGCTGAAAGATAGGTTACCAACTAAAACCAATCTGCAACGGCGCGGGATTGCTCAGGTTACGGATAACATGTGTGTTTCGGGGTGTGGTCAAGAGGAGTCCGCACCACATTTGTTTCTACATTGTCATGTTTTTGGCTCTATCTGGCAGCATATTCGATCTTGGATTGGCGTAGCTGGCGTTGATACAGACAATGTCAGCGAT
>Ga0315913_1001636_pt1 | contig 25063 bp, 13 predicted proteins | sample MpolsnodulesMG_FD_207736 | JGI IMG/M metagenome (GOLD analysis project Ga0315913, IMG submission 207736) | Medicago polymorpha root nodule microbial communities from Los Angeles, California, United States - small nodules | ecosystem: Host-associated > Plants > Roots > Nodule | place: USA...
AGGAAAAGAAATCAAAAAACAATATGCATGGAAAGAAGAATCACAATTGAGTCAAAATCCAAAGGAGGATATGATAAGACTAGAGAATGCAACAATTTTAGCTTCCAAAGAAAAAGTGGAGGAAAATACCAATAGAGAAAGCAACATGCTTGATAAATTAAGGTCATTCAAGAGCTTGAATGATAATAATGATGACAAAAGTGAGTTTCATGCACTTGGTGAAAATGAAAAGATGAGTGAAGAAAGAGCAAACCCTTTTTCACAAGCTATTAGATGGAATCCACAAAGGTCTCAAACAAATGTTACAAGTAGAACATATTTTCCAAAGAAAATGCATACACATCATCAACATTTGGACTGGAAGATGATGTCAGTGAGGACCAGATGAGCACACTAATGAATAGGTATTTTTGAAAACCGGATCGAACTAGAAATTATAAAGTTTGTCAATTGGTTTGATCTCTTGTTGTACCTTAGTTTAGTTGAACCGCTATTAATTCTACAAAAGTTCTTATTTTTTTATTTTTTAATATGATTTAATCATTTATTTTGTCACCTGGTTCACAAACGTGTTGTTGAACTAATTAAACTATAACAAATGGTCTCATTGGTTCAATTTTTTATGTGCGCGAAAAATAATATATCCTAGAATATATTATATTATTGAATTGTCTTTTGATTTATACAATTGATATTTGAGTCGAGGGATTGTCCTTAATCATTCATGTTGATTTGAGCTTAATGAAATATAAACTCTATTAGAGAATTTGATATCATAGTAGTTTAAAGAGGAGGATTTTATTCACTAGTCTTCTTTTATTATTGCAATTTGCTTTTGGATACAAAAAGCAATCAAACTGATTTACACTCAACCTAACATAATAATATTGTGGTGATGTATCATAGTAGTTTCAAGAAGGTTTACAGAAATACTTATAGATCATCCACCAACAAGATATCATCACATCGACAAGAGAAGCTAACCTCATTACTTTATTAATGAATTAAATTCTTATCAAATGAGTTGACATTCATTAACAATTTATGAAGACTTTTAAAGACCAGTAGATTCTCAACTTTTATAATTCAATCCAATTATATTTTAAGTCTCTTCATTATTACTAATAGAGTATGCCTTACTTTTGGTTCCTTTTCCTACCCTTTCAAACATTCGATTCAGGATTCCATCCCTTGTAAAAATTGAAACACGTAATTGAAAATAGAACATTTTTTTTTTTTACAATTAAAATTTTTTTAAATTTTATTTTGATAACATATTAACTTAGAAGAAACCACCAAAATGTATCCTTGTATATTTTCTAACCCCAAAAATTAAACACTATGTACATTAATTTTGAAGAAAGAAAAGCAATTAATTAAAATTAAAAAAAATAACTCCAGAACATATAAGTTCCCTTTGACATGTTCCTGTAAACCAGAACATCAATTTCTCTCTCATTCACTACACACACAACAAATGAGAAATATAACATAGAGTTAAATATGTTTACAATCTATTATCTTTATCTAATTAAGAAAGTTAATGACTAGTAAAAACACAATTTTGCCCCATCTTAATATTTTGACACCTTAACATAAATTTACCTTTTAGTGTCTTTTGTAACAAAAGATCCAATTTAACTAAGAGAGAAAATAAGTTTCAAAAGAATGATGTGATTTTGTAACAAAAATTTCATTTTATAGAGGTTGAACCATGTACCTCCTGCATATAACTCATTCGGTGTCCGGGCTACTCCTTCGAGGACTGTAAACTGTTATTTGAATTACACAAGAGTAACTTATATCCTCTATATTTCTAAAGAACCTTATGAGATTTTTCATTTGAACTTAGAATATGTTGATCATCAAATAATACTGAATTTAAGAATTTATGTGTTTGTAGAATAATTTCAAGTGAGCTGGTATTTATATACATCTTGTGAAGGTGCTTGTCAATTATTTTCTGTACTGTTTTACTCGGTTGAATTTCTTTGCGGAAAATTGTTTTGAAGATTTTGGAGAAATTGTTAACATATTTGTCTTCATACAGATCAAGAATATTGATTTTACAATAGCCAACTGACTGCAAGCATCTCCAAGACTGTCATATCAGTGGAAGCAATAATGCCATATATATATATATATACTGTGTGTATATATATATATATATTCTTATCAGATACACTTAAGGTAAGAATATATGTTAACAAGAATCAACATAGGCCAATATGTTTAAACTAGACTGAGATATAAAAAATGATGGTAGTTCATTTGGTTTCATATAAATGTCTAAGCCCTATTCCCACCCCTCGTCCATATACATCTCTTTTGGGGCCCTTCTTTTCACTGTGATCTCTCTATGGAGGCTTTGTTAGTCGAACAATTACCAAATAAATAATCTAGATATTTAAACGTAAAAATTTATATTTTTTTAGAATTGTTATTTTTTGCATGTAAAACAAAGAGAAAATATTAAAAAGACAAGATTCGTACACACATTAAGAGCATATTTTTGTATTTTTTTTTGGAGAAGGGAACCTTTCATGGCGGGTAATAAGCCTTCTTTTATTGTTTTAGTTATTACGTGTGAGAAGATTTTATTTCTACCCCACAAGTGTACCTTTATCTCCACATAAGAAGTTTTTAACTAATTTCTTTAAAAAAAACATCAAAGATAAAATTGGAATTTTGGAATTTTGTTCAAGAAAGGATATTCATTGTGGGGTAGGAGATTGTAAATTTTCCTTCATCTGATACAATTAGAATGATATGCTATGTATGGTGGGTTATGGTACCATTTATATTTCTACATTGGTTGTTATAATTGTTTCAAAATTTAAATATCTACCTATGTATTTTCAACACTAGTAATTTAAGGTGATTAATATTTAATACAATGGAGCCAATTGGATGATAGGTACTAGCCAAGATTGCAAATCAGGTCAAAATACATAAGACAACAGCCAAACAACCTAATTACACTACAATCCATCTCTGTTTACTGAAATCAAAGTATTATTAGATCAGAAATATGGTGACCATATATGGGGGACCAACGGTAAACAATCAATGGTAGGTAAGTTTTTAAAGGTAAATTCTTGAATATCTTCAAGTTTGATCTAGTACTCTATATGCAATAGTTATTTTAAAATTAATTAATATAAACATATGACATAATATTGAATGATCGGATATTGATTACCATATTACATGTCCAATTAAATGTTCAACATAAATAATTTTGTATTGTCACCATGAGTATAACTCGGTTGACACAATTTAGTATGTTTTGGTTGGGGTATGAATCTAGAATTTCTGACGTATTCATCTTAAAGAGAGAAATTACTAAACACTTGATTACTTGACAAAAAAAACTTAGAGCTCCGAAGTGTACACCATTTTTAAAATGCATATAAAAAAATGGCAGGTAGGTTTTTAAAATAGTCATTATTCATCCTCGTGTGTAGGGTGGACTAGAGTTCAATTCTCACATTGCAATAATTGATATTATATTAAAGAGAAGTGCTATTTCTCCCGAGGCATGTTATCACGAACCTATCACGAGCTGTGCCTGACGTAGGATTCTCATTTGGTGGCATACATGAGCGGTGGGATAGAAAACTTGGCTTCTGCTACAATAACACAAAGATAAAACTATAAATGCTCGGGATAATTCGTGAGAAAAAGGCTCGCGATAAGTAGCATTTCTCTATATTAAATGAGCTTGAATGTCTGTCTGATTTTAATCTGATAGTTAAGAAATTGCATATTTAATTTTTATTGTAAATTTTTTTAAAATATACTAAATTTAAATGAGAATTGTCCGATCTTGATTGAATAACTAACCAAGTTTAAAAAATATTTTTGCAGACTAGGTTTTAATTTATAAGATAGTCAATAGTTGTTCTTATTCATTTTTTAAAATCTTATTCAAAATGTGTTATACACTTAATGCAAACATCTTTCTCAACCAAGATTTATGCATCGAAGTTCGAATCTCCACTCCTCCACTTATGTGTGTCCAATCTCACCCACCTCACATCGTCTCTCGTATTCATCATCATATCAAAAATGGTACAAATTTGTTGCTACTTAGATAGTCCAGCCTCACCCACCTCACATCCTCCTCTCCTATCCATCATCATACCAAAAATTGCCTATCCACATCATCATACCAAAAATTGTACAAATTTGTTGCTAGCTACAAATTATGTCATCACGTTTATATTTCCTATTTCACACTGAAACCAATATTGTACCAAGAATTCTATTCTCAAATCCCAACAATCAAAACATTCTCAAAGTCCCAAAAAAACAAAACTAAAACCATACAAGGCACTTAGTCATTTCAAAAGTAACCAATGTTGCCACAAACGTCAATTTCAGCTACAAAATTCAAACCAAAAGATAAAATTTTAATCACCACAAGAAAACAAAAACAAACAAAAAAAACACACCAATATTACACACAAAATTGACAATGTTGATGCATTTCCACATACCATGACCAAAACTAACACTTTCAACTTCAACCTCACATCTACATGCTACATTTGAAACATGGCTGCAGCCACAGAAATCTTGTTTTCTCACATCATCTTGGTCTTGAAAAATATTCAAATCACTGAGATTATTATTGCAGCCATTGTTTTCATATTCATTCGTTCTTTAAGATCGAAAAAACATCATGGCCTACCCAATTGGCCTATTTTTGGAATGCTGCCTTATTTAATCAAAGGACTCAAAACAAACTTGTATGAATGGATCACTGACATTCTTAAGCATCACAATGGAATATCTAGATTCAGAGGGGAATGGTTCACTAGCCTTAACTATGTTATAACCTCAGAACCTCAAAATTTAGAACATGTTCTAAAAACAAAGTTCACTATTTACCCTAAAGGAAACTATTTCAGAGACATAGTTTCTGAATTACTCGGAGACGGTATTTTCGCTGCTGACAATGAAACATGGCAGAAACAAAGGAAAATAGCGAGTATCGAGTTTCATTCGACAAATTTTAGAAAGTTAACAATTGAGTCAATTTTTGAGCTTGTGAACAATAGGCTCATACCAGTCTTAGGATTATCATTGAAGAAAAATGTTGCCATAGATCTTCAAGATATTTTGCTGAGACTAACTTTTGATAATGTTTGTATGATAGCTTTTGGTGTTGATCCTGGTTGTTTACAACCTCATTTGCCTGAAATTCCCTTTGCAGCAGCTTTTGAGGATGCAACAGAAGCTATTTTGTTTCGATTTGTCGTGCCGATTTGTGTATGGAAGGCTATGAGGTTTCTTAACTTAGGTATGGAAAGAAAGCTTAAGAAATCAATAAAAAAAGTTGATGAATTTGCTGAGAATGTTATAAGGGCAAGAAAGAAAGAACTTTTTTTGCAAAATGAAGACGATAAGGAAAAATCGGATTTGTTAACCGTGTTTATGAGGCTTAAGGATGAGAATGGAAAGTCTTATTCAGATAAGTTTTTGAGGGATATTTGTGTAAATTTTATATTAGCTGGGAGAGACACTTCTTCAGTTGCTTTGAGCTGGTTTTTCTGGTTGGTTGATCAGAATCATGAAGTTGAGGAGAAAATATTACAAGAAATTTGCAGGGTGGTGAGTCAGAGGGAGGAAAAGTTTGATGATTGTTTGAGATTTAGGTCAGAGGAGATTAAGAAGATGGATTATTTGCATGCTGCTCTTTCAGAAGCTCTTAGATTGTACCCTTCTGTGCCTGTGGATCATAAGGAGGTAATATTGCATTCATTGACATTCCTCATGTATTTTGTATTATTGATTTTGATTTACCAAGTGATTAGATGCTGCCGCGCAAGTGATTGAGGCAGAGTAAACAATCATTTTGATTCTTAAACGTGTGAGACGGAGTCACAATAGTTACTGAATGTACCAAAATTATAAAAACACATCTAAATATGACTTGCGTTAGTCAGTTTAGTTCTCAAATGAGTCTTTCATTTGTTAGTATGACAAAAGATACACCAAATGGATGTTTTTGTAATTTCAATACATTTAGGGACTATGGTGACTACATTTCATATTTAAAGACTAAAATGATTGTTTACTTGATTAATGCGCTTCAATTAAGGTCAGAATGTTTTGGTAGTATTCAAGTTTAATCCCTGATTGAAAAAATGTTTTTTCGTAAGATTGAAACAATTTTTTGTCATGTTTTGCTTCATTTCAAAATTAGTCCGGACACTTTTTCAGAAATCTTAGGGTTAAAACCTAAAAGTATTCATCTTAATCATAATTTCATTTGATAAAGTGAAACTTAAGCTTTAGATTAGCATGCTTCCTTCTCCGTGAAAACTAGAAGCATAAGACAAAATAAAAGAATCTTGCTAACGAGTTCTCAAATGCACTCTTTTTACATTAAGATATTATTTTTTTTAAAAGTCAGATAATTATTTTCAATGCATTGGATACATAAATTATTATAAAAATTTACTATTTAAGGTTCTTAAAGAGTGTCACAAAGGCACTCATTAACATTTTTCAAAAAAGAAATAGATTGGAAAAGAGAAATTCATTCTCTTTTAAGTATTCTAAAATGATAAATAATTTGAGACAAGACAAGTCAATATTATAAGAACACTTAATATGATCAAATAGAGAAAGTATAATTGAATTCACTATCAATTGTTGATTGAACTTCAAAATGCATTATGATTTTTCTTTAGGTGGTGGAAGATGACATATTCCCAAATGGAATAAAACTAAAGAAAGGGACAAAAGTGATATATGCAATTTATTCCATGGGAAGAATGGAAAATATATGGGGAAAAGATTGCTTGGAGTTCAAGCCAGAAAGATGGTTAACTAAAGATGGTCATTTCATGAGCGAATCTGTCTACAAATTTAGTGCTTTTAATGGAGGACCAAGGTTGTGTTTAGGCAAAGATTTTGCATACTATCAAATGAAATATGTTGCAGCTAGCATCATATTTCGTTACCATGTTAAGGTTGTTGAGAATCACCCTATTGTTCCTAAGCTATCTTTGACACTTTACATGAAGCATGGATTAAAAGTTAACCTTCATAGGCGTTGTGATGAAGAAATTCATAAATATTTGAAGGTAAGTTAGATGTGAATTGAGAATAAATATTGCTATGATTATGGATGATGAATATGTAGTTTGTCTTAAAATGAATTAAGCCAATGATGTTCAATACTCATTATTTGAGATGTAAAGAATGGTAAAGAAATAATGGAGTTTTGGTTCATTGAGTGGTACTAATATATGATCTTTCATAATGGTATTGCATATAGTTTCTTTTAGGTAAAATTGTGGTTCATTTTTCTCAGTTTATTAATGTATCTGTTCTTTTTAATTGCAAGTAATAATTCATAATGAGCTTGTTCTTTTTTGTGCTAAAAAGTATAGCTATAAAAATTTAAAATGTAATTACTATTTTTTTTTACTTAATAAAGTTCCAGGCTTGTTTGTGGCAATTGGCAAAGTCATGACTGGTTTATTAAATTTTTTATCTTACAATAATGAAATTGATTGCATTTCAAGGATCAAACCACCATCATGAAGAAAACATTTCACGCTCATGAGGCAAACCACGTTTGTGCAAACAGGAACATATATAAAATCACACAGATTCCAACATTCTTCATAAACCAAGGAAGCAAGTATTTACAATGTATAAATAGAATAATAAGGCAACTACATGTATTAATTAATCTAAATAATTTCCAATAAATATTGCCTAACATTTCACTATCAAATGTCCAATTTTGGAACCACAAAATTTGCACCAATTTGATCCATGCCACACCGTATTAGACTTTAGAAAAAACTGTATGATTGGACCTCCTTGACTAACCCGGACCCTCTACAACCGTCTGCAGACAGTTGCACCGTAAAACGGCTATAGAGGACCCAAAGTAAAACTCTCAAGACCATGCTTCAATGTGATATTTACCGCACCTTTCTAATGCCCTAATCCACCTAACTGCATCTTCCTTTGAAACTTCATTTTCTTTAGATACAATTTCCTCAAAAGCTGATGTTACATCCGTAGGCATTTTGGTTGATGAACCTGCTATATAAACAGCAGCTCCATCGGCTAATAGGTTCCAAACCCTTCCACTGTGTTCCTTCATCTTATGCTGAACATAAACTTTCTCAGGCTGGTCTCGAGAGAAAGCAACATAGAAACCTCCACCATTTGCTTCTGAAAGTACACCATTGTTCTGTGAATGATTCAACCATAAGTCTTTGTATAAAAAGTCACCGTCTTCATTCCAACAGCCAAAGAAGAACATAATTGGAGCAGTGGAAATAGTTTTACTTTGCAGTGCCCTTTCCTCAATAAATCCGCGAAAAGGTGCACATCCTGTGCCCGGTCCAACAAGTATGAGGGGAAGTGATGGCGATGGTGTAGGAAGGGAGCCTTTTTGGAACCAAGCAGGAATACCGACAGCTGTGTAAAACAAGACACAAACAAGTTACTTAACAAATGATCTGTCTGTTACAGTTTTCCTTAAACAAATAACATGTTTTTAAAATAATCACTTTTGGAAGTTTTCATCTGTTTGTTTCAACTTTTTTAAACTGTTTTCAGTAGCTTCTCTTCAAAAATAATTTTTTATAGATGATATTGTTTATAAAAGTGATACTTATTACGGTTGACAAACACAAAATAACTTGTGCTTTTCTAAAAAATAATCTCTAAATTATTGAATATCAAAATCATTTTTTTATAATATGTAATAGCAGAACCTAAAACAAATGCAATAAATGGCTAGTTGTTTGTGCATACCATCGCGGGGGTCTAATGTGGCTAGCCATGAGGAGCATAGTCCTTTCTTTTTCCTCTTGTAAGGTGTTGTCCAGGACACCACACTCACCGTCAAGTGTACTTGATTGGGGTGAACTGATTGAGAAGAAGAAATAGAGAATGCTCTTGTTTTCAGCATAGGAACCAATTGGATTAGCCACTCAAGTGGCATTTGAACAGAAGGAAAATCTTCGAGCACCTTTTTTACCGCAAAAAATAAAACAAATATATGCATAAAATTGATTTAATGAAACTGGCAAGAAAATGAAAGCATATAATCAAGGACTATCTAAACAAGCAAGAAAACGAGCATAGAATGTCACAAATTATGGCTTCAAAATATTCTATTTAAACGAATTAGTGTTTGTACTCTAATTACAACTGCAAAATATATCATAAATATTTTCTACAAAGTATGAAGTTTATTAACATCTTAGTAAGAAAAGAGACTAAACTCAGTTAGATAAAGACTTCAATGCATAAAAAACTAGTGAATTGATTCAAAGATAAATAATGCACAATTGATTGACCTCACCTCAAGAACAGTTCTCCGCTCCTTCTGGTTGTATTGGTACAGGTCATCTCTTCCTTCAGGTGAAGAAAAATACTGAAGTCTTTCCTTCTCATGTTCAGCTGTTGCAAAAAAGCTCATAACCTGGGACATCAAATTGTTGCTAGGTTAGCTTTTAATGAGGAATACAGGTAGATTAAAAGCATGTTTATAGAACTATTCATTCATGTAGAACCACAAAAGTATCCAAAAAGGAGTCCAGTTTTCTAGAATGAGGATAGGTATAATTAATTTTTCATAAATTAACACCAACATCCATAAACATGAACAATACATCCAGTTTTTATATAAATGAACAATAAAAAAGGCATTCCAAAGCATACAGGTCCATTATCATCCTAGATGTTAGAAAGAGGTAGGAACAATTACAATGCTAATCAAAACATAGGTGAAAGATAGATGCATGCCAGCATTATCAGGCCATTGTGTGGGTTTATGATTGATTTCACAATGCTACCATCTCAAGCATTTTATTTATAACTCATTAAATCATATAATCCCAAAGTGAAAATTTCAAATAAAAAGAAGGGTAGGATATAAAATGCAAGAAATAGCGAACATTGAATTCAATTATGTAAGTAATTTAGGCATGTTTTGTAATTTTGATACATTCATGCACTATAGTGATAGTGACTCACATTCAAGGGCCAAAATGACAATTTACTCATTATGTAATTATCTCTAAAATGATTTTAAAGGAAAGTCAAACAAACATACAGCATCTTGCCTCAAAGAAATACCGCCGAGGGGAAGCAGAAGCTACATCCATAGTCAATTCCACAAAAGTTTTTAATTTTACGGGTATTCTAGAGCCATGTCCATTGCAATCATCCGTTCCTCTAGGACTAACCTGAAAATTAGGGGATTTCTTATAAGAAAATATTATACAAGCACTTCAATCAAACAAAAGTATGAATCTAATAAAAAATATCTATGCTTTATTTTGACAAAAAAATTCGATGCTGTTGAGTTGAAGGCATGTACTATTAAACTCAAAAGTTTGAACACAAAATTTGGAAAATATGGCTCCTAATAATTATTCAAGTATAAACCAGAATTATACAAGGAGTTCCCTCTTTCAAACACTGCACAAACGGTAAAAAAAGATATTCCCCCATAATTTCTATATGTATATATATCTATAACCACGCAGATAACTGCCACTCCAAAAACATAACTATCCTACAGCAATTAACAACTAATCACGCCTTTCCCTAAAATCCAACTTAAGAGACCTACCATGTACAAACCAAAGTACAAGCAAGCACCAGGGAGGGCATCACTTCTAAAACATTGCAAATACTGAAACTATAGGGAGAGCACCACATTAATAATAACTGTTGAATTTATATAGGGAGAGCACCACATTAATATTAATTGTTGAATTTATAGGGTTTAGTTTAGAGGGAGGGAAATGGAATACTCAAAATAATAAAATTGTACTGATACCCTTATTTATTCTAATACTGAAACTAATCATGAAAGACTCTTAATCCTAATGAAATAGGGGAACAAATCATGGAATATAAACAACTGAGAAAACTGGGATGATCTAAGATGTTATATGTTAAGATGAAGATATTTTTAATATAATATAACATTAACTACTCTTGAAAGACTTACACAGATGAATGCATCAGGATCCAAATTACAACGTCGTATGAAAGCATCAACTGCAGCTGAATCTTGACCAGGGAGAATCTCAAGAACATCACCAGTGTCATACTCGATAGCCTGAGGAACCCAAAACCCATACGTTAATTCAAAGCAGGAAGATGAATAACTTCATATCTATTTTAACACATGATGTAAGTAAAATAGAATTCAAATCATGGTAAATTTTGATTCTATGTATATAAAAGAGCTCTACTGCGTAATACATAAGAATTTCAACACAAGCCTTTCGTATCTTTCAACAAGATACAAACACCGATGTACAGGTACATCAAGGTTAAAGAAATAGGATAACTTACATGTGACTCAAGTTCAAATTCAAAATGACAAACATCTTTTCCACAGTTTGGTCTGGTCAAAGGAAGATTCTTCACCTGCATGATCAGAAATTCAGAATCAAATAAATTGAAGCATGCAACAGATAACAGAACTATGACAAATACAATCATTCATATCCCTACATGCTTTCCTATATTATTGATACATAAATAAATAACATTCCACATGTTACTCTTAATGGACAGAAACCAGAATAAAACTACATATCAAATGTCTCATTCTTTACGTTGAAAGACCTAATGAATTTGATTTATTGCTATACAGGTTGGCCGGTGCAATGCATACAAATAGAATGAGCATAGTCTAAATATAGTTTACAAACTACCCAAGATGAGGTTTATTAACCAGTACCATCTTAAGGAAGCAGTCAGGATGCCCACTTCTGCCGGAAGATGATTTTCCAGGATGCATTGAACGAACACTCCCTGTGTCTGTAAGAATCATATGTTCATCTAATCAAATATTAAAGAACAACTAAAATTTTATAATCAACAGTGAGGGTAAAAATGTGCAACTCAAAATCAAACCATGACAATTTACAAGAAAAACTCAACCATGGTGAATCATGCACTGAAAACACTATAGCAAAACTTATACACGCTTAAAGAAAACAACTAGAGAATGTGTTTTTGCCCAAATATGACAAGATTCAAACTTTGGAGTTTAAGCATCAATAACTTAAAAGAATGTACCATATGTAATTCAAACACACATCACACGGCAAATAACTTGCCATAGACTTCAAAAAATGTCTGGTGGTGAAGTGATGAAAACAAAGGTTCAACCAAATTTGTGCTTGCTAATACTTAATACGTAAAGTTGCATATAATATGCATATCATATTAAATTCATACCAGTGATAAATTGTAGACGACAAAAGAAACATACATAAATAGATTGTCCGAGATTAGGTCACAATAATAGCTAATTGAACATTGCAAGCCAACCAAGAATTTACCGAGTTTGTGAATTGTGATACCTGAGGCAGTTGAAAAATGTGACTCAATATTGTGATATGTAATTTGGACTTTAGGTTGGTCAATCAACACTGTATCTTGAATCGAAACATCTGGACCATTTGGTAAGAATTCTGGTTTGATCGTGTTTAACATTCTCCATAGAGAAGACATCCAGGGATCAAGAGTACCTTCATAGCTACATATAATTATACCATCATTAGTCACTTAAATAAAATATCTACATTTCAATATTAAAGAAGAAGAAATTATTAAAGCTTGCACAACAAGCTATCACTAGAGTCTCTACTAACACTAGTCTCTAAACTACATACAATTCAATACAGAGTAATCAAACTATGTATATTCAAACAGTAACAATGTATATACTATAAAAATCCTATATAGGGTAGGTTCATATCATCCAAGGAAGCATTTATCAAAGAACAACATAGAAGTATTCACACACTTGAGTGAATACCGACAACTATTAGAAACAAAAATGCTCAACCTCAAGGATTATATTCTAGATAAACCATTAATCTAATCACATCAAACCTTTTCACACTCCACAAGCACAAATGTAATTGTTTCCACTAAATCAAGCAGAATATTCTTAATTGACAACATAATCCATAAGCATACCCTGAAGGGTGCTGATCATCTCCCAAGCCTCTTTCTAAAATAGTTGTTCCTCCAAGGTCCTTTAATCTTTTGTCCAGCTTCTTTGCAACAAACTGCCACAATTCCCAAGGTTTTGTTCAAAACATGTAACTAAACTAAACAAATGTACGTGCAAAACAATAAATTTTGTACTATCCATCGGAATTTTTTAAGTTACGTAATCATTATCAAAATATCATTCAGGGCCTATTTTTGCTCACAGTGATTCATCATCAAGAAGGTACATAATCAATAATCGATATAAAACTCAAAAGTATTGCAATAATTAATCCAACCAAATGAAAGACACAAGATTTTTCAAACACAAAAGTCACAAATTTAATAAACATACATTGTACTTCTGATAACCAGAATCGCCCAAACCGAAAACGGTGTAGTGTACTCCTTGCAGCCAATGCTGGCTTAGGCTTCTCTGAAGAAGAAACCTCCAAAAGACCTGGAACCACAAAATAACTATCAGTAAAAATATATAGATTAACAACAACCTCAAATAATGCAAAGAAAAGTCTTGACTTGTGATTTCGATGTTCAATAATTTATAGATTTCTAAAAAGAAAATCATAAGCTATTTTCTGTTTTCTCACCAAAATGAAAATCACTGTTAAAAAAATCATCAAAATAAGCTTCGTATTTTAAACGGATTATTTCAGATTATCATTTTTTCTAGAATAGAGTTAACAAATGGTCGAAAAACTCCAAAAGTGTTTTTTTTAAGTGATTTTTTATAGTAATCAGTTACAAACTGCCCTTGAGCCTATGTTTGGAGCAGCCAAAATTGATTCTGGATGTATAACGTTGATTTTGACACGTTTAGCAGCTCTTGAGTAGAATTGATTTCAACTTAAAGCTAGAATTTGTAGTTTGAGTCTAACGTGATTTTTACACAAAAATTTATTGTTCATCCCACTTTTACGTAAAATACATCCAAGCATAAACCAATTTACATTCAACTAAATTTTAAGTAAAATCAATTAATTCAAAATCAATTTTTGTTACTGCATAATCAAACATCACTAAGTAAAACATAAAAATAATGGTTTGAAAGAAGCATTTACCTTCATAGAATCAGGTGTATCACCCTGACCAGTGGTAGAAACCACAAAAACCACAGCTTGTTCCTGTGGCAACAGATTCTGCAATTATAACAAAGCAAAACATAATTAAAAATTCAAACTTTAACATCAAAAAAGGATTATGAACAAAACCCAACATTGGAATTACGAAAAGAAATTATAACAAAGCAACCCATTAGCCAAAAATTAAAACTATGAAATCAAAAAAGGATTTTGAACAAAACCCAATATTGAAAACTGGCGAAAAGTAAAGAAATTGTACAGGATCATATTGATGAAGAGAAAGGAGATTGATGGGGCAAGCTCTACGTTCAGCTTCACGAGCAAGACGTTCAGCAGCATCCAATGCGTTACCGGTTTGAGTTGCGTATAGAATCAGAAGCTTATGATGATGTTGTTGTTGTTGTTGAATCTCTTTCATTATTCTCTAAACTCTACAAATACGAATCGCGTCAATATTGGAACAAGTAGTGAAAGTTTCACTGTTTTCAGAAACACGATATTTCTTAGAATTAATCATTTTGGTCCTGTTTGTAAAAAAAAAAAAATAGAAATCATTTTGGTCTATGTGTAACCAGTACTCAAATAGTTATAAGTATCAAAATTTCAAAATAGTTCTTATGTTAGAGATTATTTTGATTAACAAAATGTACAACCGAAGATTATTTTAAAATATTTGCGGATAAATGGATTATTATTGTACCCAAAAAAAAAGGACTATTATAATTACTTGTAACTTATTGATCAAAGTGATTGTTACCCCTATTCATTTTTATACCACACTCATAATTTTTTGTGGGTATAAATTAGTTATTTTCTTTAACGATGGTCTTTTATAATTTAACCTATTGTTAAAAGAACAATGATATTTGTACAACCAATTTGCAACAACTTTTTGACAACTTTCTCTTTCATACTCACATTCAGCGGCGAAGCTAGCAGCAATATTATGCGGGAGCCACGTTTAAAGAAAAATAAAATATTTTTAAAATCAAAATATTAAATTTAAAGATAAAATATAATTGTAGTCCAATAAATTATATCTTTTTAGGTTTAGTCACTAAAAAAAATTCTCTCAAATTTGTACCAAAAGAAAAGAAGAAGAGTGTTTTTAGTCATGCATTTAATCTAGATAACAACAAACTAAAAACTAAAATTAAACAAAATCTTAGAACTTAACTTAAAAAACGTGAGTATTCTAGAGACTAAATCAAATTTAATCCTAATCTTAACCAATATGTTAAAAAAAATCACTTTAAATTTTTACTTACATGAAATGTAAATAAAACAATAACAAAGAAATTAAAAATTGACAATAGCTGTTTAGAAAAGTTGGACACAAAGCATTTCAAAAAGCCAATTTATTCATAATTGATTGTATACTAAATAGACTAATAATGTCTTTTTCAATGTAAACAAATAAGTTATTTGCAAGAAATTTATTATTTGTTGTTGAGACCGAAAGCGTCAAATTAATACAAATAAATCTATCAATCATGTAGTAATTTTTTTACTTTATTATTTATGCTAATTTAACAATTAAATTTGTTTGGGGTAGCTAAATATTTTTTAGGCTTAATTGCACTTTTGGCCCCCTATTTTTCAAGAAGTTGCGATTTTGACCCCCTAACTAATTAAAATACAAAACAGCCCCCTATGTATTGGATCTTTGGCAGTTCTGGCCCCCTAGACTAATTTTGACTCGGTCAACGCTGACGTGACACTTCAAAGCCGCCACGTGTGCATTGCTTTGATAACTCGTCCAACACCTGAACTATTCATATTAGTTCCCTCCTCATTCCCAATTTCAAGTTAGGAGAGACCAAATGTTTATTTTCTATAATAATAAATGGATAGGTGTGCCTTATATTCTCATATTAGTGACACAATCTATCCTCCTTGTGATTTGCGTGAAAATGGAGATTGAAACTTCAACAAAATCTACACTAATTTTTCATCCTTTTATCAAGATTGTGTTTAAAGCATCATAATTGATCAGGACACTAATGATAAACTCATTTGGAGTGGCTCCCTTAATGGTATATATTTGGCTAGTAATTATTAATATAGGTGGTTAGATCAGGATCCAGTCAACATTTGGCGCCCCACTACTTGTTGGAGTTGGATTTGATCGTTATCAACAATTCATGGCATAAGTGTGGCGCGACTATTGAAAGTGGCATGCATACTCTTCGTGCAACTATGCTTTGAAACATGACCCCAAAATCTCCACTACCTTCATCATCAAGCAACTTTTTTCTCTCATTAGGAAGCTGTCTTATCTTCTTTAGGTTCTCTTTTTTACTCATACTCTTGAGAGAAAGTAATATATATGTTGATTGGTTGGTTAAGCTCGTGCTACTAATGATGACTGCTCGAAGATACACACAATCTCATTAAAATTGGTTGTTTAAGTATATATTTTTCTTGCACCCTTGAGATATGCACAATCTCATTAAAATTGATATTTAAAATTAAAATACTCTATGGGTCTTTGCACTATAATTTTGACATAGCATAAATGAAATACTCCAAATAGATGTCATGTGATAAAAAAATAATTTGAGGAAGAGCTTTGTCACTCATTGCGATTCTACGAAGTTCAAATGATTAGTCTCTTCAGTTGCACGCAAAAGATATCCCAAAAAACTGATAAATGTTTACACCAAAATATACACTAGAATTCAAATTTGAAATTTCAAACGTAAAGGTAGTATCATAATAAGTAACTCAACAACACTTCATAGATTTAAAAACCAACCAGGTTTCACGACTTGAATTTTATAACTAGTCAATAGATAGATAGCAATCTATCATTCAGTTCAGCAATAAATTACTTGAATGTCATAAAACTAAAGCTATGAAAATTTGGAACTCCATAAACCAAAAAAACAAGTAACCTGGCAAATCAAGGTGAGAATATAATATAAAACTAGATACAACATATAATTCCTTGGCATGGGAAAAATGACACTAAATCAATATATCTTGATGCGGTTTACATGCAATGGGAGGAATAATTGCTATAGTCTTTACTCTTCAGACAATCGTTCCAATTTTGTACTATTCTGTTCTTTTTCTACTGGATTTTCAGACATTCCTTGCAGAGAGTCATGACTCTCATTTTCACTTGCTAAGTCTTTCTTAGCATCTTCATCAGATCTGTTACATCGGTCATTATTATCCAATTCAGAAACACCCCGTTGATGTTCTGGAGAATCTGATACTACTTGTTCAGGCATATCCTCTTTGACTGATCCTTCAGATTCTACCTCAGGCTTCTGATCACAATGATCTAGTTCAACTGTTGGGATTGAGGATGCCTCTTCTTGAAGCTCAGAACTTTGCAATTCTTCCTCCATTTCTTTATGTTTACTTCCTACTGGACTTTCAGACGTTCTTTGATTAGATTCATGACTCTCATTTTCATTCTTACCGTCTTCATCACGTCTGTTAGACTGTTCAATATTATCTGACTCAAGAACACCCTGTTGAAGTTTCGGAGAATCTGATACCACCTGTTCAGGCACATCCTCTTCGATTGATCCTTCAGCTTCTACCTCTAGATCATTTCGTGGTATTGCTAATGCCTCTTCTTGAAGCTGAGAGCTTTGTAATTCTTCCTCCATCTCTTGATGTTTGCTTTCTACTGGACTTTCAGACGTTCCTTGCTTAGAGTCACGACTCTCAATTTCATCCACACGGTCTTTCTTAGCATATTCTTCACCTCTTTTACACTGTTCATTATCATTTAATTCAGAAACAACCTGCTGAGGTTCCGGAGAATACGAAACTAATTGTTCGGGCATATCCTCTTTACTTGATCCTTCAGCTTCTACCTTAGGCTTCTGATCAAATGAAACTAAATCATTTCCTGGGATTGCTGATGCCTCTCCTTCAAGTCCAGAGCTTCGCAATTCTTCCTCCATCTCCTGATGTTCCCTTTCTACTGGACTTTCAGACATTCCTTGCTTAAAGTCACGACTCTCATTTTCATCCACACCGTCTTTCTTAGCATCTTCTTCACCTCCATTACCCTGTTCATTATCTGATTTAGAAACACCTTGTTGAAGTACCAGAGAATCTGATACTATTTGTTCAAGCATATCTTCACAAGATTCTAGTTCATTTCCTGAGATTGATGATGCCTCTTCTTGAAATCTAGAGCTTTGCAGTTCTTCCTCCATCTTTTGATGCTCATTATCACGTGGCTCGGCACCAGGATCAGTTTGATCATGTTTCTCTTTGAAAGCCTCCACGGTTTCATCAATTTTCATCTCTTTTTCACTGCTAATGGATTTAGAAATAGCAGATTCTTGAAACTCAACATCTCCAGTAGAACCTTCCAAATCTGATGAGCTTTCAATCATGCTGGCATCTTTGTCTTTGTCAGAATGCTCTGTTTTTGATTCATCTCCACCTTCATTTTTCGAGACAGGAAAAGACTGAAAAGCATCCCAATCATCTTCACTGAATTCATCTTCTTCCTCGTTATTCTCATCTGATTGCACCACAGCAGCTGAAGGTGTGGGATGTTTCTCTTCATTTCTTACCGCTGGCTTTGGCATTTTAATATCCAAAACTGGTACTTTACGTTCTGTTTGATTCTTATCATTTGTCACAGAAGCTCGTATCACACCCTACATGTAGTGGCATAACAGAAGTAAGCAACAGTAGTTAATCAGAATATGGACAAAGTTCCTAAACATCCGTAACAGAATCCAAGACGCAGGATTATGTTGATTCTCTATTTTTTTTCAAACCATCTAGACTTTAGGAATGCTACATCTTTGTTATTTAAGATTAGGAATGATGTTTTTTTTTTAAGAAGATTAGGAATGATGTTATCTTATCCTCTGCAAAATATCTTATCATTTTTCTTGGTTAACCTTTCTCCTCTTAATAAAGAACTAGATAGAAATTATAATGGAAGCTTATTATTTCTTCTTTTTTTTTGGTGTTAACCCTCTGGTTCCCAAGGCAAAGGGGCCCTGGTAATCCAGAGTTCAGAAGCTTACTATTTCTATCCACAGAAAAAGAATTTTCAATTTCCAAAATATAATCTCCATCATGGAAATGGAAATAGAGGTGCTCAGTTAGACTTGTCGAAAATCGTAAATTATGACAGTTCAACAAAATAGATGTCAATAATCAGTCCACATATATACATATTTGTAACACCGAAAATACCTGAAGTTCCTGGCGGTGCAGAGGAGGCATTGATAGTAAAACATCCTTGAAATGCATGGCTGATGAAGGAATTTGAGCAAGGCGAGAAACAAGCTTAATGGCTGTGCTTCTTAAATCTCTTATTTCCTGTCATTCGTTTGCATGATCAAATTATAATAAAATTTTGAGGAGCTTACTCTAGCAATAGAAAATCTCAGTTTATTCATCAAAAACGAAATCATCAACAAAAAAAAATCTCAGTTGAAGTTATATTACCGGAGAGAACCCGTCTGTTGTAGACAAGAAAATCGTGACAATGGCCTCTAGAAGAAGGGTCATAAAACTTCTCTGGCAGTCATTACCCTTAGCCAGGGTTTGTAACACCACCATGAGACTCAAGCATTCACTAGCAATGTTTACCGACTCTCTCGTTATATTTTTCTGCTATCAATAGAAATATAAAATGATTTAGCTACACGATGAATTACAAAATTCCAGAGCAAATAAAATGAACTAATGATATTATTACACACGCTAATCACTAAACAAAAGCACATGTTGCCAATACCTTTAACATTTTGTGGATCAAAGTGAAAATATCAGTAATTAGCTCCCCAGCAAGAAACATTAAGAATGAGTTATCTTCTGTATTTACACCTCTTTGAATCCTGGCTTTAAGAAATTGTAAACCTATAACTTGAACCTGTCAACAATAAATTTCAGTCGTTGGTATTTCTTTCTGGGTAACAGCCATGGTGAGATATTTCTTATATATTAATTTACCTGCATATTTGAATCACTGAATACAGTTTGGAAACAACGTATGCAATATCTCAGAGCAATAACACAGATGGATTTATTTGCTTCACAATCTTCAACATATTTACTTTCAAGAGCCAGTTTTGCGACCACTATAATTTGTTCAAGAGAAAATGCAAGCTTTGCCTGTATTAGTTTCCGTTGGTTTAAACTCTTAACATCCTGCAAATGGAATTCCTCAATGCCATATTTAGTCAAAGCAGCAACCACCCTCAAACAAGTTTCAAACATTTCTCTTAGAGGGAGAATGCTATCGTCCAGTGCAGCCTCGTCTACAAAAAAAATGAGAATGGCTCCTTTAGTTGTGCCGTTGAATGAATCAAAAATTTTTTTTTTTGCGCCTACATTGGTAGCTTGATGTTTGGTTTCAACCAAAATATCTTGAACCATGTGGGACTCAAGCTGTTTTCCCAACAAAAATATTTTAACAATACATCCATTAAATCAAAACTATAAAAAAAAAAACACTACAGAAAAAGAAAAGAAAAAAAAAGAGGAATTCTTCGTTAAATAGTCACACTAACAATTCACAAGAAAGGAGGGGAGTATGAATATGCATACAACTGGTTTGGAGTAAAGTGGCTTACCGTCACTTATTCTCTTAAGCAAAGGAATTGTACAGTTGACCATCTCAATAGCTTCTGATAAGTAAACCTCAGTTGAAGCCTCCCTTACACACTTGTAGCCAACTAAAACTAATGCCAGAACCATCGATTTTGGATGCTGGGTCATCTAAGTAATCATAATAAGAGCAGTCAGTAATGACGGTCATTTTAGGATTAAAAAATTGAACCATGACTTCAGAGAATATAGAATTCTAAATGTTCACAAAACCATACTGGCTCAGATAGAAAAAAGCAATCCAGAATCATACACAACAGACACACCTTGGTCTCAATACGGTTAATAACTGTCCTTGTTGTACTACATAGTGTATGTATCACATCAACTTCGGAGTTTAGATGATCCGCCGGAATCGTGTTAGTACTGCACAACAGACATACATGAATGTTTAGCATATTATAAATATATTCTATGCAAAAATGCCAATCAAGTAAGAAACTACTACCTCCGTCCCAAATTATAAGCAAAAAAATCTCATTTTCTTTGTCCCAAAATATAAGCAAAAAAGACCAACTTTTAAGTTATTTCAAAAAAATCATCTTTTCCAAAGTAAAATTAAATGCAAATAGCATTCAATTTCTTCTCCTTTCTATTCTCTCCATAATCATTAACCAATAAGAATTGTTTTTACATCTTTCCATGAAACTTATTCCAAGAAGAACACAAAAAATTATACCTCAAACTACTATGTTTTTGTTTTCTTAATAAGTGTGAATTTGTGTTTTTTGCTTATAAATTGGGACGGAGGGAGTACAATAAGTTATTAGTCACAGGAATTCAATTACCTCTGAAATGTTTTAAAAAGGTAGTGTAAACAAAGTTCCAGTGTTATCAAAGCATAATTTTCACTATTGAAAATTTCTTCTGGGCAATTTTGTGCAACCTGTAGGGAAAACAAAAGAAACTTGAACTTCAGACGTCAAAAAAATTAACCAAATTGGAAAGCAGCTGACAATATTACCACGCCATTCAAGAACAAATTGGGCCTAATCAGGAAAATATACTCTACAAAGGATATAAAAAATTATGCAGAGTTACAATCCTGAAATCAATATATCTAATGTGTACCTGTGATAAAATCGATATCGCGAGACTATTCCAAGAATTATCCATGTATGTAGAATATGAAAGAATCTGCATACATTAAACATAATAAAAATATGAGAATTCTCTCCATGACCATTCCTCAATTTATATACATTTAACTATGTTCAAAGAAATTGAATAAAAACAAGCATAACTCTTTTACAGTCCAATATCCTCATACATAGTGGATTGGCATTGATATATTGATGCAGTGAACAAGATATCAATCATTTATTTCAGACTCTCAGTAGATTTAAGAAGTTCCAGGTGCTCCAAATTCAATGCTATTGCAGTTCCAAAATTGTATTAAATGTTTACACAGAAGAAAACAGAGAACCTCATGTTTCACCAGGATTAATTTATTAAATCACAAATTGAATTGAACTGAATTTCTCCTTACTTGGCTACGCAGAAACATTATTGGTTTTACACACTCCCTCATGTAAGAAGCCTTAAGCAAAGACGATGCATTTACTTTATGTAAATTGCAAAGGATTGAGCTATCAACCACTTGATCAATAAAGGATTTAATAAAATATAAAGGACTAAATCTTAAAAAAACATTAAGAGTAGACACAGTGAATGGTTTTATGTTTCACACAATCCTATATATTTTTTATTTCATTCACTGTGGCAGAAATAATTACTCTTATACAAAGTTCATAAACTAAATACATGAGGGATATGTAGTTACTTGTTCTAATCAAATTAAATTAAATAAGTACAGGGAAATATCATGAAGGTAAAAATATGTCGTCTTAATAGGACTTGATTGAGAGGGTTGCATCCTGCATCCACTGCAACAAAAAAAAATGCTGTCTTCAAACTGTACGTTATATAATACTGTAAGATACAACACCAACCTGCAGCAGTTCTTTGCAGATATCCACGTTAAGCAGTCCCGCACCAAAAAAACTCTCAGTTGAAAGAAATTGAAACATAGGCAGTACAATTTCATATAATTTCAAGCCTGGGGGTTTCACTTCATCTCTTGGGGAGTTCCCACCATGCTTTGTATTAACAAAAGCCAGCTGTATAATTGATCTATACAGGACAGGATGTTGTGACTGAAACAGACCAAGAAGAGAAAATCCCCATAGGAACTTAAAATCTTCAAACTTCAAATGGACCATGCTATACTGACATGTAGCCTCAGTATGTTTGTCGGTGTTTCTGACTGAGGCTTTGGTGCAATCTTGTCCTTCAGAATTCGCTGGAACTGAGTCGAGTCCAAGTGCTTGCAAAATTACAGGCCAAGATTCCTCTAAGCATGGACGTAACTTTGAAGAAACAACAGGCGATTGCAGCCCATCAAGAAACAGATTCCCCTGCAAGTAAAGTGCGACTAGAATGAGAAAGAAACCCTGAAGACACCAACATTATCATAATAATCCAGGTTCATCTCCGAGATGAAAGTATGCACCCATCAATATCTGGAAAGTTGATATTCAGACTTACCTTCCTCTTTGGGCTTAGGCACAAGCATATATAACTATAATCCTTCAATGTATGGATCCAGTACTTCCCTAGAACACTCGAGCTTTTTTGGAACAACGGTAATAATGTCAAGTACCCATCTGAAACTCCATCTTGGTGCTTCTTCATGGATGCATATATATAACACTTGAGAGAAGCGTGAGCAGCCAGAAGTCTTATTTTGATCTAAAATGTGAATTGTAAAAAAGAAATGTAAATTATAAAATAGATTTAAAAATATTGAAATATATCAAGGTTATATAACAAAGAGAGTCACATGCCTTGCTTGTGACCCATTCTGCAAACGAAGGATAATAAATGTCCTCAAAGTCATTCAGTGGGCGTGAAATCAAAGAGAATATGCGCCTGACCACCACTTGATCTCCACTGATTATTCCACTTGTTAATATCTGAAATTATTACATTAACTGATTATAAACTGTTTAATTTCATAGTCGAGGAACTTCCCTAAAATATTTCCAACTTCCAAATGACTAACGTGACGTATGTTTAGAGTAATGATTAGATGAATAATAGTAACTTCAGAGGATTTCAAAACATGCAATAAATCAATTCCAGAGGTAAGGGAAATGAATAGAATGGTGAAAGCAGCAACCTTGGTAGCCAAGTGCAAGCCTGCCTCCAATAAGCTAGGACTAGAAGATGTGTCCAAGGTAGTACGAACTGCAGAGACTAGCTGAGCCTGTATTTATAATAGTTTCAGTTATTCCAATTGAATCAAGACTCATAATCCACATAACCTTAAAAATGAAGCATCAGTTCAATAGGAGGTTTAAACACACAATCATGTGCATAAACTAAATGATACTTGAAAATGAGAAATTAAAAAAAAACTTAGTTGACAAATAAAATTGATTGAGATCTTGTTATGTAAACAATTTCGGGGGGTGAAAAACATCTTGTGAAATACCTGATACTGTTCAAGTAGAAGATGCCCAGGAAGCTCAGGGTCAGCTGCTTTTTCAAACTGTAAATCCAAATTCACATATAAGAACGAATTAACAAAAATTGAATGGTAGGGAGATGATAAGATACACCATGCAGTATACACAACAGTAAATTAAGCAGAAAAGAAACTGATAATTAATAGAGATCGAGCTCTTCAATACTTGGCCAAACAATGCATATTTGTTTCACCAAGTAATTAACCATAAAACTATCCCCAATTGCTTAGACAGAGGAAAATATGTGCAATTGTGTGTGGATAAAAGAACAAATACAATTAGAGATAAGAAATAAACATTAAAAGCAATCTTGGAGGACAAAAGATCACCAAAGGCATAGGTGCATATGGGACACGTGCTACATAGAAACGACAAAATAAGTCTTCGGTAGAATTTGGCTCTCCAATGCCTTTAAATATGTCGGGGGGCTCACATAAAGATACCATTTTCTGAACACCAAAGAGCTATAACTGACCCTGACCCATACCAGAAGCGCAAAGAAATCATGAAGATACATGCATTTCACACATGCCAAAATGTAAAACATAATAGAGAATAATTGTTAGCAGACCCCACCCTTAAGCCTCTCCTTTTTTCTACCACAGCCGCTAAAGCTAATAACAAGATGTTATAGATTGTTGGAAATTCTGCCTTAATTGCGGTCCATCCCTAGTCGCCTAAATTGCGACCTTTGGTTAGCCTTCATTGCAGCCTCCAACACCTTCATTGTGTTGGCTTTGAGGGGGTGGATTTAGTCCCACATCGGATAGATAGCACTCTTGAGAAGAGTTTATAAAGAGGAGGCACTCCTCA
>Ga0315913_1001638_pt1 | contig 25057 bp, 20 predicted proteins | sample MpolsnodulesMG_FD_207736 | JGI IMG/M metagenome (GOLD analysis project Ga0315913, IMG submission 207736) | Medicago polymorpha root nodule microbial communities from Los Angeles, California, United States - small nodules | ecosystem: Host-associated > Plants > Roots > Nodule | place: USA...
AAATTAATAATAAAAAACGCCTCAAGATTATTGGTTCATCATAATCACAAATCTTTCACAATCCAAACCTATAATTAAATCTTATGTTAGATCTATTTCTAAAGACCAGTTTCTCTAAAGCATATCAAGGTTCCTCTCAGAATCAATGAGTGTGTTTCAATAACAATCACGCCTATTCTCATGGTTGATCGTTATTGAAACCCATTAAGAACGAAACTTTAAGGTCTCAAGGTTTACTACACTTCTCATGTTTTGCAACCCTTGTCTAATCTCACATGTCCAATACTAACCTTCTTCTTTCGATACTTCGATTAGTATTTGAAATAAGAATTAAGAACGGTGAAATTAGATTAGAAAAATAGATTTACATAAAATTAGGGTTGTAGGCTTGGTTTGATAGGATCATGTCATTAGACTCATCTAACAATCCCAAAAACAAAGAACTCTACTCATTCATGTTCATCGTAGACAAAGAGATTAAAGAGAAGGAGAAGAACATGAAAGTAAATAGCTGAAAATAAAAGTGCAGAATTTTAAAGGGCAGGAAAATAAGAACTTTGATTCAAAGAAATAATTGTCACAAAGTATTCCCAAAAACAAAAGATGAAGATACAAGTCTGCTAGCTCCTCTATTTATAGATTAGAAAGCAGCCAAAAACCCTAGAAAGAGTCACTAGAATGTTCCACAAGGCAACCCATGGGCTTTTAGGTTAAAAATATCACCAAAGAGGTGTATGGAGCCGCGCACGGTCGTGCCTGCAAGGTGCACGGCTGTGCCTCCTTCAATGGGCAAAAGCAGCATAGGGGTGACTTGAGATTGCATACGGTCGTGCGTGTGGGAGCACGGACCGTGCACAAGGTTCTGGTCCTATAGGCACGGTTTGAATGCAAGGGCGCACGATCAGTGCATTTGCAGGCACGACCGTGCGCGATATATTTGTAAAGGATCTTCATTATTTTGCTCTCATTCAGCCATGAATCATGCTTGGATCCTTTCTTTCCATAACCATGCCTCTAAATCCCTTCTTTTGCTCCAAGACTTGATTTCACCATATTTATTCATGCAATTAAATAACAGACAAATTGAAGTACCAAAGTTCTAAAAAGTAATTTAAAAACAAATAAAATCCTAATAAACTTGACACTTAAAACTACTAAATTATTGACTTATCAATATAAAAGGAGATGGTTATTACCAAAAGTGCTAAAGAAATGACTGATGCGTTCACTAGTTGTTGGTAACATACATCGTTCGTTCCCACCATCTCATACTACACATAAACGACCTAACTAGAACATAAGAAGTATTAAAGGTATTCTCATACCACTCGCATACAAGAAAAATAAAGAAGTGATGGCCCTGACTGGACCAACATGGCTCTGATACCAACTTTGTAACACCCTAAAACCTCGCATATAATATTATAATAATATTATAACAATTAATCAACATACTTCAAGGTGTTACTCTTTGTCAAATCAATTCATACATAATTCATCATGTAAATAACAAGTCGCAACGAAAAATAAGTCTCAACAACATAAAGTCATACATCATATCTCAAATAAACACATCCTCAAAAGAACTCAAGGTTCCTCAAACACAAAGTGACAACATAAATAAAATCCCAACAGTCCTAATCAGAACAATACTATGCTAGACTCCAAAAGAAAAGCGATAAAGGATGAGCAGGCTTCAGAGTCATCCTCAAAAAGTTCACGTCAACTATGCGTCATCAACCTGCAAATCTACACCACAAGGGCTTAACTGTCCAACCCGCAACAAGTAGGGTGAGAAATATTCAATATAAGGAATAATATGAACGCATGTATAGCATCAAGGTAAACAATATGTAATATATGCAAGCATTCATCACAATTAAGTATATTCACATAGTGTAACGCCCCGATGTTTTATACACCTTGTATATGTCATTCTTAATAGTTCTTTTAATTTATTATTTATTCAAGGATTATTTTACGTGTAGTGAAGTTAATAAAATAGTAACACTCTTCTTTTAATCAAATTATTATTATTATTATTATTATTATTATTATTATTATTATTATTATAATAAGGTTTATCTATTTTATTTAATTGGTGCTACCTATATACTTTTAATATGGTTAACTTAATTAAATTTGAAGGGGTAAACTAGTACTATTTACTTGTATTATTTACTTATCTTACGAATAAAAGTTGGGAAATGCTGAAGAGTGTCCTTGGGGCATTGATTAAGATGACAAATTTGGAAATGTTGCATTAGGAAATGATGAAAAGTGATAGATTTGACTTTTTAAAAGTTAAAAAATTGTTGAATTCAATGCAAACTTACTATTTTTAGTTTTCCTAACGAGTGTCCTTAAGACACTGGTTAGCATAACCCATAAAAATTTAGCTCCTAGCACAATGGTTGGCTATTATGACTCTTGACGTATGCAAAAGAGTAAAGGAAAAACTCAATAATTAAATCCCATCAATATTTTCTAGGTCAAAGCTACTTTGTTTTGAAAGTTTATTTGCTTTTAATTGTGCCTCAATGACTTCATTATTATCGGGAACACCAACATTCCACATGCCTATAATCATCCAACTATTCCCCACGTTAAATGGACTGCTCTCGTCTAAACTGTCCCCAATGACCTATATCATGCCCATTGCCCACCTAATGTCAAATTAGTTCTTCCTTGCCTCGAGAAAGATTTAGTCTAGATTAGCAACCTCTCTCTCTCTCTCCCTCTCTTTCATTTATTGAACATATATGGTAGTATTCAGCTGGAAGGTAACTAGCAATTATTCCTTTCATCACACATTAAAATTTTGATATCCTTTTTCTAATCTCTCGCAAATATTTCATTCCATATAGTTTATTCTATTCTTAATTCCTTTAACATTCAATATCAACAAGGCTTAAACCCACTTTTCACACCCTAAATTTTCAAAAGTAGCAATTTTGGCTCCCTTTTTAAAAAATGGCAAAAGTGACCCATCATGTTTATCCCCTTTTGCAAAACCTCGATTTTGACTCAGTCAACGCATAGGTGGCATTTAACTTAGCTGATTCAGATGACACTTGTGTAATTTTTTAATTTTAAATTTAATACAAAATCCAGCTCATTATTCATTTAAATAAAATAATTAAAAAATAAATTAAAAGCAAATTTCTCTCTCTTCTTGCCACAAACCCAGAAGAACTTCATATGTTCTTCATCTTCTTCATCAAATACAACTAAAAACCCAGCAAGCTTTAAACAAATCTGAAATATGTCATATACCCATAACTCAAATCAGAGCAAATCGAACAACATTCAAACTTTCATCTTTGAAACTAAATCGCAAATTCCAACTCTGTTATCGAAAGAACAAAAGAAAACGACGGTTAGTTTGGAGGAAAGCGGAATGGAAAGAACTGAAAGAGAAGAAGAAAAGGGAGGCGGTGGTTGACGGATCTGTCTATGAAAATCAATAAATAAATTCTACGAAAACTCCCTCTAAAACCTTAAACATCTCTCTCTCGGAATTGGTTGGATCTATCTCTTTCTCCAACAACTTGTATCCTCGCGCCGCCCTTGCAAAAGGGGCTAAACATGACGGGTCATTTTTGCCATTTTTTTAAAAGGGGGCCAAAATCGCTACTTTTGAAAACTTAGGGGGTGAAAAGTGGGTTTAAGCCTATCAATAACTAGCCATTGAGTCCATGTGTTTTTTTGTGTGAAGGATTTGAGTCCATATGTGTCACTCATGTTATTGGTGTCCGACTAACTGATTATTTTGTTTGTCTCAGGAATCACATTGATCACAATTTAATCATTTTCAATTAATGTCTCACATCCTCACATTTGAAAAGAGACTGTAACTTCTGCACTCTCTCAATACTCACGCTGATTTTTCTCTCTCACACTATTATTTTGTTTAAGCCTCTAAACCTTTAAGCACTTTGTTCCGTTCTTGGTTCACAATGACATGCTAATTTTCCAATTCATTCAATCAATTATTATCATCTCCTATCATTTTCCCAGTCGTGAGTACGACTTTGTTCCCTGTTGGGTCCTACTAATTTCCGGACAGTAGGTTCATGATGTATGGTTCTTTATTTTCAATGGTTTGTTTTTCCAACTAGGGTCTGGAGTGAGAGAATTCATTGTCGCATTGCAGCCGCAAATTTTGGACTTGAAGTCATGTTAGAAAATAAACCGCCTAAGGTAAGGACACTTCCCCATACTTATCATAATTGCAATTGTATGATTCGTAATTGTTGTTCAAGATAAATGAAAGTAAAACACATCCTTACGTGGTAAAATTCAACCTTTTATAAAAAGTGATTATTTTTAATTATATTTTATTTGATATTTGTGTGTGAAGATGTGATGTGGAATGATATATGTGAAGTGAATTGTGATTGTATTATGTCTTATATGATTTGTGGTGTCTGAGAAAGAAATGTTTGATTTTGATAAATTAAAGAAAGAAAGAAAAATTGAAATGTGAGTCGATTTTCTGGTCATGTGCATGAGGATCATTTATATCTGTTTGTGTTTGCCTAAGTGGTGGGATTACACTTCTGGTTTCATCAGCATGACATGACATATACATTACATGGTTGCCTCAGTGGTGGATAAAAATAAATTATGTTTGCATGTGTGGCAGTTAAAATTTTTGTGTGCCTTAGTGGCAAGTTATATCCGGTTCTTTTAGTTTTTAGGAGCATGCATAGCATTGCATAAGGACCTAAATAAAAATAAAAGGAGAATGATTTGTGAGTATTTCTTTTCTTGTTGGCAGCTTATGTCTTGCACAATTTATTTTATAATATTGTATCGTATGTTTGGTTTGATTAGTATAGTCTGTGGTTTATGGATGCTGACCCCTTGCACCAACATTTTAGGTATCAAAGATTAGATGATATATGCCTTGGTGTTTTGCTTACAGCATTCACGAGGATGAAATTGAGTTTTGACTGAATTGTAATTATAAAAATAATTTGAAGTATATTTATTTTAAGAATTTTTGGTATAGGTTGTTGTTAAGAATTTATTATTGATAATTTGAAAGAAAAAAAATAGTAGCGTGTTTCTAAAAATTAAAAGGAATTAGGCATAATGTCTTGAATCAAAATCTGAGATGTTACACATAGGTTCTCATGCAATTAATTAAGTTGACACAACAAGCTTCAAACCATCATCACAAGGATATAAACAAGGTATCACCATCGTCAATTAATCACCAGGTTAAATACACAACATTCACACATCATCAACATCATCAAGTCAAACAATCTTCCACATAGATGCACATAGTCAACTTCAAACATCTTCACATAAACTCACGGTGTGCATGTAATGTTCCTGACTCGACTCTAAATGCATGTGATACCAATTTTTGGATATCATAGGTATGTCACTGAGTGGTCCCACAACGTCAAATATTGGATAGTTAGAGGTATGTTACTTATTTCTCCCACACATCACATTCATAGTGTCAAATAGGACTGACCATGATGCATGCATACCAAGTATAGACTCGACAATGTACGACATCATATAATTCAATGCTACATGATCTCTTCATCATATAACATATCAACACACCAAGACATCGTCAAATCAATACATCCACACATCAAAAAATCATCCCATCATCATGTCAACACTTGATCACATCAACATTCAACATCATCGTATCAATCATCTTCACATAATCAATTATCTCTTTAAGCATAATAGCATGTAATCACATTATTGCATAATCACTCTGACAATATCTCATATTCACAACACATTATTTCACATCATTAATTATCCTACATTAATTACTCTTCTTGCTAATCATTTCATAAGTCCACAATTCATTTCATAGTTAATTAAAAGTTCATTAATAGTCACCCTAATTATTAAGTTACATCCATCATAAGTTTAGTTAAATACTCTTACAACGCAAATTTATACTCCTATTATTCAAGTTAAAGGGTTTGGGACCTAACCATGTACCTTGTATACCTTTTAAAAGCATAAAATTGAAGTTTCACACTCAGGGAAAAACACACAGTCTGTGCGCCTGGGGCGCACGACCATTTGCTTTTCACACACACACACACACACACACAGGCAGGGCTGAGGGATACGCATGGGTCGTGCCTCCCAGGCGCACAATCATGCGTATCACACGGGTAAAGAAAAATGAAATTTTCTGATTTTTCAAAATGGGAACACCTCTTTCGAAACCATTTTTTTATCTAACACACACCAAACTCGACCCAAATTTTCATACCAATGTTATCTAAACTATTATACATTAATTTCATCTTAACCAACTTAATTCTACTCATTTTACTATTAATTAACATGATTCTCAATTGTTCCAAAATTATCTTTCCATACCAATTCTAACATGGTAATTTAAACCCCAAACATGGTAAAAACAACAACAACAACATTCCTTCTTCAAAATCAGCACAACAATATTCACCAATTCAAATTATAATAACACTAAAACAACAATTCATCAACAACTTTCACCAATTTAAAACATGGAACTCAAGAACACAGCAACACAGTCAACTCATGGATTTATCATCTTAAAATCATGAACTCACAAATAATCATACACTCATAATCACAACAACGTATTAGAACACAATTTCAACATCAATTCTTCATTAATTCATCATAAAAGCTTGGAAATAACAATAATCACACAAAACTCTTTTTCTACCATTTGTTCATTAATTTCCTATGGTGAATAAAACTCCCCCCTTACCTCTTAATCTTCAAAAGCTAACCTCCCTCAAGCTTAGGTCTCTCTCCTCTTTGATTTCTTGAGCTCACCTCTTCTTTCTCTCTGGATTCCCTTTTCTTCACCTATTGTATCTATCCTCTATTCTTGCCTCTTTTTCAAAATGATACAAATGATTTTCTAACCCTAATTCACAAAGACTACAACTTATTTATATCTATTTGTTTTGGGTTTGATTCTCTCAGTACTAATGGGCTTAGTTTATACTCTCTCCTCAAAATAAAACACTACACAATTACTTAATTTATACATCCTATTTACTCGTACACCTCCATTTCCCTAATTCCTCATAATTTCTTATTTCTAATAACTTTACGAAAATGTCCTTCACTCCTAAATTAAAAAAATACCCTTGTTTTCTAAAAATCAACCAACCCATCAATTCATCCATAATTAATAATTAACAAATAATTTTAATAATACAATAACACAGTATATATATTAATAAACTAATAATACAAATTAGGGTGTTACAATTCCCATTTCTTGGACAACGGTTTAGGTTTCTTGATTCGATGAGACAACACATACACGCCATCCAGTATCGTTCTCATTGTCGTGGCCAATGTTTTCTTCATCGTTTCGGTCATGGTTCGGTCAATCGATGTTAATGATATCTTTAGGATCCATTGGTGTGTCGTTGAGAGTGGTTGCACGAAGGAAGATGAAAGAGAATAACTTTGTTGAGTAGAGTAAGGGGATTTTTATTAAGTGGATTTTGTTGATTACATAATCTCTATCAATTATATTTGGGGATAATATATGTGATACCAAAGTGACTATTAACCAAATTATAATATATGTGTTGGCCGTCCACTACACGGGCTTATGATTTGCAAGTATATAATATAGATTAAAGTTTATGATTTCTTAAAAAAATTTAAAATGATAATTTCCGTACTTTAATAGAAAAATGTATGAAATAAATAAATATTTTTAATTATATAATATGTTCCATACAAACATAAACTTTCAAATAATATATTTTTAATTTCTACTTAATTTATCTCGATTTAATAAGAGTTATGTAAACCCTTCAAAACAAAAAATAACAATAATAAGAATTATATAATTCTATAATCAAAATTGATTTATGATTTTTTTTCCCTTTATGTTTAATTTGTTCAAATTCTAATTAGTTTTGGTTGATCGATAAACTTTAATTATTGTTCTCAGCACTTTTAAAATTTAGCGAGTTATAAAAAAATAGCATTATGACGTAAAAGTTTCAAACCCATATTTAATTTTGTAACATCAACCATTAAAATAAAACAAATTACATGAGCAAGGAAAGAAGACATAGTTAAACCGGTGAAATTGTCAAAATTATTAGGTCGAACGTTCTCCACTCGTGTCTTTGAATTTCAATGATAATTTATCATTTCGTCTATAAAAAAACAGAAACATGAATCAACTGTCATAAAAAAAAACATGAATCAACTCATTGTTTTTTATCCTAAAAATGGTGAATTTTAAAACCCAAAAAGGCGAGTTCAGGCATAAAAAATGATATTTTGCCTTCACTTTCAACACGGATAATAAATCACATTTTTTAGTGTTAAAAATCATTTCGAGGGCAAACAACATAGATTGAGACCAAAATTGTAATAAATGTGAAAGTAGGGGACAAAGAAGTTCGACTTTAAAAAAAGAAAACAATTTTTGTAAGTTTGCTAAAATATAGGGACCAATATTTTGATAGAGAAAAAGTCATGAAGATAGTAATAGACGATGTATTGACTTTTAAGATTTTTTGAAAACGATTTTTTAACATTTTAAGATTATATTGGATTTATATCACACATTTTTAAAGTTTTAAAATATTTTTTGAACTTATAAGATTCGAAAGAATTCAATAGTAATTCGTAAGAATAATAATTAGAAGAGTGAGAGATATCTTCTTTTCTGCTTCCTTAAAACAACTTAAATTATGCCGGATTAAAAAAATCATATGAATTTTATGCTCTAAAGAGCGTAAGTGTGTGCCTGTTCCATCGACCATATGAGAGTTTATCCTGTACTAATTGTTTTTTCACGACAACAATTTCTGAAAAAATAAATCAACTTAAAACAGGTATTATGTTTCCAGTAAATAATAAATCGATAAGAAAAGATAAAAGCAAAAGACAAAACATAACTCAAAATTTGACTTAGGGAGAATTAGTGTTCGAAAATGCATAAAAGAAATAATCAAAATGGAGGAGAAATGAGAGAGATGAAAGATATATAAAGATATAAATGAAATAGAGATTTGAGAGAAAGGGGGGATGAGATAAGAGAGATGCAAATATAATAATGAAATAAAAAACTAGAATCGAAAGAAATCTCATGAATTGTTGGGAAATCCACAAAAGAAACAAAATAAAATTAACTCACAAATTTATTGTGGTTCGACAATGCATACCTAACTTCACAATCTCAATACTAATGTTATGACTCAACCTACTCTTTTTATGGACTAAATTGCAAACTCTCATACAATTTATGCACGGATAAAATTGAAAAATCCCAAAACTCTCGCACAATTGCAATTTTAGAAGGACAAAATTACAAGCCTCTCAATTACAATTTATGCACGAAAAAATTGCAAACCCCCTCATGACACGCAACTGTCCAAGCCCCAATACACAGGCTAGATATAGTGTGGCGTAAAAAGCTCAAACTAAATCTCCATATTTATTATAAAAACACTCTACTTCTTTTTATACTACTCGATTTAGGATTTGGAAAAATACTTACTTTGAGAGAGTATCTTTCATGAGATCATATATCTTGTCATTTAAAACAGTCTATAACATTGTTTTATATCTGAGAATCTAAAAGTTGTGATTAACAACTTTAAAAAAATGTGGTTAGTTGTGTTGATTTATTATGTTTTTTTAAGAAGTCAAATGAAATATATAAAAAAACCATAGGTCAAATGAAATATATAAAAAACCATTCAAGCACAAGATATGTCTAAAATGGAGATAAACAAAAGCTCTAGATACATAGAAATTCAGAAAGCATAATAACAAAAGGAAGAAGATCAAGATGTAGAATAACCATGACAAGCAGATGAGTTACTCCAAAGACGGTTTTGGTTTATTGAGAACCCAACCGCGTATACCATCAAAGAAGCTGCACTTAAAAATCAAATGATTAACACTTTCCTTTTTCCTACATCCTCAGAACATAACAATGAGTCAGAAGTTAAAATATCCCGCCAAAACAAGTTATCCTTTGCTGAAATTATTTTATTCAAGAGCCTCCACGCAAACAGGGAAACCTTTAAGGGGTCTCTACCTTGTTCCTATGGAGATACATGAGAGTCAGTACCCCATGATTCAACATATGATAGACTCCTTCGTGACAGTACCCTTCAAAAAGATCAAGTTTCCAAGTCCATTTTTCAACATTAACTTGGAAAAAAAAATGTTATCCATGAAGAGAATACCAATCTACAATCTGCCCAAGAACCAACTAATTCGAGGCGTCCAATCTCACCGTCCACTTACGGGGGCTTCCTTTGACAGAGTACCCCTCAAAAGGATCAAGTTTCCAAGTCCATTTATCAACAACATTACTATAAAGCCTAAAGCCCATTATGGCCGGCCCATTTTGACATCTCTAAAAGCGATACACGTTTAATATAGAATACTAAACAGCAATCTACAAAATTTTCTATATAAATCCAATCGCGGGGTCAAAGTGAGATACTAACCAACCATTGTACTATAGGAAATATTAAAAATGTCAAAATTAACATCGCATACGTCTTTACCAAATATTACAAACTTAGTTTCATTGTTCCCGGTTTCAATAAGACAAACAAAAGAAAACAGCATACTGCAAGGTATGGTCCTGTCTGCGTGGAGAAGTACCTGCATGGAAAGCACCCGAAGTAAGCAACAAAATTAATTGAACATGGATCTTAGTCACATGTGGAGTTCCTTTAAACCAAACTACAAATCATGCCAACAAGTATAAGATGTTCAACAATATAAAGACACTCACTTCAGATGGGAGAGTCACAAACTCCCGTTTTTTTTATCCATTGAACTTCATGCCATGAGAAGCTGCATCTTTTTTCTTCCCCAAGAAAGTTCTGAACAATGAAAATAAACATCCATTTATTTTCTTGTATTAGACTAGTTACAAAAAGAGTAGTCCTATTCACACGAGAATACTCATGAGATCATCATACGAGTATTGATTTTCTGTTAAGGGGTAGCAGGGATAATTTCATTTACTTTTTATCATCAATATTCATTCTGCCCTTTTTCTCTACTTTCTGTCAATATTTTCCTAGGAGTGTTTTTGCTCTGTGATTTTGGTTTGCAACAGAAACAGGCATCATATATCATGACCATATAAAACTCAAGGGAAAAACCAGACCTATGTTATCAATTAATCCACTTGTGAGAATATATGCACAAACAAATTTGATTAGAACAAACCCTAAAACATGCCAACATTTCCAATAAGACAGCTAAAAAACCATTGAGCTAACACACTATTTTTTCAGTAAGATTTTTTCAACAAAGCATCAATATCTGATTTTATAATTTGATTTATCCCTATTGAGAACTTTGATTCACTAAGATATAAGCATACCTGTACAGCTACTTATGTGCATGACAGTCGCAACTAATTTCACAGATAGCACGCCTCAACTGTTGAGGCTATTTGGCACTGGCCATCAAGCCTGTCAAGCAATTTTGAGTAAGTCGAATCCTCAAGAGGGTTGTTAATGCCTTCAGTTTCATTGCAGCCCTTACTGCTGTCATCTCCTGTGCTAACAGTACCATGTGAACCACTTTCAACAGGCTGTTCTGTCTGAATGACTGCACCAAATAGCTGAAACGTTATAGGCCCGGGTTTCATTGAGTTGCAGTTGTAGTTCCGAACAAAATCTGTGCCAAAGGAAGGCAAACTACTCTGGCTCTCTGGTGAAAAATCACCAGACTGAGAACTGCCAACGTTTAGATCCGTTGAAAAAGATTTCAACCCCGGCACTGTGTTGCTGCCAAAGGAGTTACCCATACAAAGACGGAAGTTATCACCTGGAAAGTTGGAAAAACTTGAAACGGAAAATAGATCATGCCTGGCTCCCTGCATGCCAGCAGGAAAAGTACTGTAACTCAACAATGGTTGATTCAATTGTCCCATTGTTGAATTAGTGAACCCTGTGATAGAAAAGGGGTCTCCATCTCCATCAGTTAACACCCCAGACACCCCTCTAGTCCTTTTCATTGGGGGAAAGGGGGTATGAAGGGAAGGTGTAGTAGAAAGAAGTTCCACCTGCCAAGGGCTGACCCACTTGGAAGTTTGCAACACTTCAGGTTCGTCCCATGTAATCTATCAGAAACAATAAATGGCCAATTTTAGTTATTTTAGATAGATGATAACATTTTAAAGTAGAAGTTCTTTGACAAAAGCTTCTTTCAACGTAAAAAATATTCTGTACCACAAAAATGATACCAAGAACTAAGAAATCAAAAGCAGTAAGAGAGACAACCAAGTCAGATATAGAAAAATCATTGCACTAAAATTGAAGTAATTTGTATGTGAAAGATAAAATTCATGAAAGAAATATATTATACATTCTAAATGTAACAATAAAAAAAAAGCTTGCAATCCAGATTTCAAAAAAAGGAAACAAAAAAACAAGGGAGGAAAGCAAAACTGAGATTAAGAGACAGAGCTTAACTCTTACAACCTCATAAGTCCCAATAATGGTATATCCATTGGTTTCCTAAAATTTTACAAACCCTAAAATCACTTCTATGTTCTAAGTTCCAACCCAACCAAATCTCATGAATTCAACAAAGCAGGGTAAAACATTTAATTAAAAATGTGGAAATTCAAGCACCATAACAGAAGCAACTGAACAACAAATCAAATGTTAACATGGTAGACATATACATTACCTTCAAACAGAGGAAAAACACTATTATCATACTGTTCCTTGCCCATTTAAACCTCTTCATGCAAATATATTAGCTAAAATGCTATACTTTATAAACTACATTAAACCTTGCAAAATGATTTTTCCTTAAAAACACATGCCACAGTAACTCTTCCATACTCATATTTAATCTATTTTAGCAAATAAATTGAATATTTATTTGATTGGCCACATTTCATTTTGAAAGCAACATTAAGTAGAAAAAAAATCATAATCCAAAAAGGCATTCTCAGTCAAACTTTATTCCAATTAGATAAAATGCATGTTTCCTAATCAATATGACCAAATTATTCATATAGTATAACATAATAATTATAGAACGCACATAACAAATTATTCAAAGAAAGAATGAAGCATACATGAAGCATACGCCAAGGCGAACCACGCCAAGCACCATGATCAGGAACAGAAACCTGAGACACTACACCCTGAAACCAAGTAGTCCTGGAAGAATCATCAGTCTCCACAGCCATTTTGATTCTCATTCCAGGACACCAAGTAACACTCATGGCCGCATCCACAACCTCCGCTTTCAACACAAAATCCGACCACCCTGCTCTCGGATAGTAAACAACTTCAAAACCCATCCCCTGAGCCGCCATTTCCGCAGCCTCCGCAACCGCCACCGGCGACAACTTCCCCTTCCCGTGCCTCGAAAATGCCTTCTCTTCCACCAGCTTCTCTTCATCATCCACCCTACTTCTCACTCCACAGATCGGAAGACACAATCTCGACACATCGGAGCAACCACCGGAACCAGTTCGATTCGGAACGAATCGAACAGCACGACGGATTCCGATGAACATTGCACCTCTAGTATTCTTCATAAAAACAACGGAATCACCAGCAACAAGCTTCTTAGCGTTCACAAACCTACTCCAACCGGTGGTCAACAAATGCCGGCGCGGCGTTCCACGGTAAATGTGACGAAACTCCCAAGTCAAACCATGAACATCAGTAATCAACAGATTCTGCAACGGAGGATCCATACTATAATCCAACGGAGGAAAAATCGAATCAGCACAAAACCTCGGAACAGAAAATCCACCACCGTTGTTCGCATCAGAAGGAGTAAGAATCTTGGCAAACGAAGAAATCATCTCACCGTCATCAGCTTCAATCACCGGAATCCGAGGAAAGTTAACAGTGAAATCATTCAACGGTTGCAGAAAAAGCTTAGCGAAAACCTCATCGGTTTTCGGATCGGCGAGGAAATGAACGGCGGAGACAGAGCAGAGAATGTAGGGACGAGAGAGAAGAAGAGGTGAGAGATTGTTCGGAAGTGAAGTAGCTTGGTCCATGTGACCTTGAGGGAAGTAGTAAACCCTAGAATTGACGGTGGGGATTTGCACGGCGGCGCCGGCGATAGCTCGCCAGATTTTGGGGTTGAGTGTGGTTGCGTTTTTTGGTGACGGTGGTAGTACTTGGCGGTTCATGATTGGTTGAATGAAAATGAGTGAGGGTTTCTCACTAGGGTTTTTCGAACATAAGAAGTAACGGAATCGAAGGAGTTTGTTTTTCAGAGAGAGTGAGTGAGTGTGCTTCTTCGTTTCTCTCTCTCTTTCTTTTCTATTTAAAGTTTCTTGTGTCTGGAAAATGAATTGAAATCAAACAACTCGCTTTACAATTACGGTTTTACCCCTACTTTGCAGACAAAACATCATACAGTATGCCTTTTTAAGAACTTTTAATTACGATATTTATTGCTAATGTCTAAAGATAATGATAATGCTACTTTATCCGTGGATTAAATAAGTATGGTACGTTTATCAAAGATACGAGTAATGGGTGGACATTTTCATTAAGGGTAAACATAGGGTTTTGCGCGTTTAACTTTTTTTGTCTTTCAATTTAATACAACTAGCTTTAATTTAATTTAACTCAGTTACTTTTTGACACAATACGGTTACATTTTATAGATGCTTCTTCAATTGCATTAATTAATCTGAATACTTAAAGAAAAGTCTTTAGATGCTTCACTCTAAATATGGTTTTATTTGTATTTGTTTGAATTAATGTTGGGTGTACTGTGAAATCTGATCTGAAATATACTTGTTGTTTTAATAATTTGTACTACTAGTAGTGTAACAAACAGTAATAGGTAGGTGCAGGTGTAATATTGATGATCTAGTAAGAAGTTGTTTATGTCTGAAAATATTAACAGCGTGATGCTTGCAAATAGTACTGCTGTACCGCAACAGAATCAAATCAGTTAAGATATGATTTTGTTGTAGTGGCTGGCGTATATGTCGCACTTTGTTTGTTTGAGTGGAAATAAATGGTGGTTCACGATATAGTAAGGTGTGTGTGACATAGGGGATAATAGTGAAAAGGAATAAATGTCTGTTGTACGCGTCCCGGAAAAGGCGGCAGAGTGAAAAGGTGGAAACGGACTGATAGTGATAAGATTTGGTGAAGGTTGGATGTAATTTAAAGGTGCGTTTGTTTGTTTCCAAAACATGGCGAATGTTTGTGGGAAAATTTGTGACTGAATGAAGAATGTCATTCTGTGTTTCGTGAGTAATTAAAAAAAATTGGGAATGTTTCAGAGTTATTTTAATCAAAAAATTTAAAAATAAATAAAAAGAAATGTGGTGAAATATGTGATAACTGGAAATAATTTGTGGGGGAAAACATGAATAAAAGCATTTTTAATTTTAACTTCACAATGTTTGTTTCAAGTGAAAAATGGATTAATTTTACTAAATGTTTGATTTTATACTGACTAGACTTTGAATGTAGTATGTTTAGTAGTAATAGAACATGTTAACAACTGCACTTAGGATATTACTTGTGACTTATATTTTTAAGACAAAATTTATTTGTGTGAATTCCTTATATAATGTCTTTAAAGTAGTTGTTAGCAAGACCGATAGTCATAAAAAATGATAAAAGATAGTAGTATTTATACACTCATTTTGTGATAACTTTCGAACAACTTTTTTTCTCTCTATTATTTTAGGACAAAAATAATATAGAGAGAAAAAGGAAAAGAGAGTAATAACATAAGACAAAGGCTATCGTGGGAGACTTCGTCTCCTACCGTAAGAGACTTTGACTTTTTTTTTTTTTTTGTAAAATAGATATTAATCATTAGATGTACTCGAAATTTTTTGAAGACTATGGTATTATCATGCCCTCTTTAACATTGGATTATTTTTACTGGAAACGACACCAATAACATAATATGATAATGTGAGAAAGTGGTCTCAAAAGTTGTTAGAACAATATCATTTTTTTAAATAATAATTATTGGGTATATTTAAACAACAACAAAAGTGTGCTCCTTAAAAAATTGATTTAATAAAACAATAATCGTATTTTAATTTCTTGGTGTTTCCGACATAACTTGGCGTTGGTACAAACCCGACATCACATGTTTAATTCTCACATCACCACCTCCTAATATATGCTTCGTTCTAAACTCTAACACACACCTCAAATACATGATAATTTGAGCGTCAACATGTTTTTAGGTTATCACTTAAGCCAAAGACGTAGATCTCGACCAAACACTAACGTCTAAGGAACCCTCTTTTGTTGATTTGTAGTCATCATTGTGAAGAGCAATTATAAATAGAAACACATGAGTATATAAAAATTTGGAAAATAAAACGAAATTTAATTCAAGGGTAAATTGGAAAATATTTATGCCACCGAATTTGGTGGCAATTTTTTTCCTCATATCTATGCCACCTAATTTAGTTGTATAAATGGACCTCACATAATATTTTTACATTACTTTACGATTCCTAATTATTTAAACAACTCAACTACGTTTTCTAAATATTCATACCACTTATTAAAAAAATTAAATGGGTCCCATTAATATCACATACTCTAAATTTTTATAATTTTAAATCAAAAAGTATTGGTTACAATAGAGAAACAAGAGAAAGACATGGTTGCTCTGCATGCAATGGCGGTTCTAAGGCCCGGCGAGCACGGGCACAACCCAATTTGTTTTGCAATTTCTTATGTAAATCCCCCTGAATTTTTTATATAAACCCCAATAAATTGAACAATTTCTTTAGATTTTTGATTATTTTCTTGCAATTTCTTATGTAGACCCTTATAAATATTGCAATTTTTTTTTCCCAAACTTTATAAAAAGTGTAATTTTTTTTTACCAAAGATTAATATTTAAAAAGTGTTTATAAAAATTAAGCTACACTCAAGTGTCAAAAGACAAACTCACCACCCAAAAAAAAAAACGAATTTAAGACCCAAAATCAAAGTGCCAAACACTTATCCACCCAAATTCATATTTCTCTTTCTCAGATTTCACCGTCACTATTGCTCTCCCCCTAGCACAAAACACTCACACCCTGCAACCTTGTCCAAAATACCCATGCGCTACTTAAGCAACGCTGCGCTTCTTAACTCACGCCGCGTGAGTTAAGTCATGTAGGTTTTATTTTTGCATAGTCATGCAACTATAACTTCTTCCCCTATTTTTCCCTGTATTTCATAAACCATCTTTCAATATTCATTTTTTGTTGAATCAAATTCACATACACTTCATGCTGCATATTGTTGTTTCATCCTTAGAAACAAGTCTTCAATAATATTATTACAACTGTTTTGATAATCACTTAATTTTCTCTTCTTCCCCTGATCCTTGCTTGCAATCATCTTCGATCTCAGATTCTTATTTAGGACTATCACTATCAAGTGCCCTTTTCTCTCTCTTGCTCTTCCTCATCAACATCATCTTCATCTCTCACCCCATTATTTTCCCTCCTCACAACACCACCATTCTCTGCATTCCTTTCTGCTCTCACCTTCAATATCTCCAACAATTCATTCACAACTTTCTCTTTCTTCCTCTGATTCTTAATCAAAATGATAAAATGAAGAAGAAGGACAAGAAAAGGAAGAGGTGAAACAATTGATGATGAATGAGTTGGTTCATATGAACAATATTGATGAATTGTATTGACTTGGATAAAATGAAGTGAAGTGGAGTGGAATGAATAGTATTTTGCTGTTAGCTAATAATTAAAGGCAATAAAACATAAGTGAAGTGGGTTGTTGTTCATGCTTCATATTTCAAGTTTTCGCAAGTTTGCAACTGACGTGAGCTAACTCACGCGGGCCAAAATAGCCTGCTTGAGTTAACTCACGCGGCGTGACTTAACTTGCGCAGGGGTAATTTGGACAATGCTACATGACACGAGCGAAAAGTGCAGGAGGAGAGCAGTAATCTTTCACCATTAGCACCATAAACCCTTATTTCTCTTTCTCTGTCTCGTGAAACCCATCATCCCCATAGGACTTTTATTTCTCAAATTTCACCGTGAAACACATCAAGCACAACTTCTCAGCCGAACCCATCGAGCTTCAATGCTATGGGCCTAGGTAACTTCGATTTCACCCATCGAGCAACGTCGTCAGTTCATCACCTCTTCACTGTTACATCGATTCTACTCTTTTTTCACTTCAAAGGTACTTTTTTTTATAGCTCTTTCACATTCAATTTTTTTCACTATTTTTTGTTTATTATTTTTATTTTTAATTGATTTTTTTTTTATAATCATGATGATTAAGTTGTTATTGAAGACTGTATGAACTTATTGTTATCTGAGTATTGGAAAATTCTGATATAGAATTGATTTTTATTTGAGGTTTGATTTTTTGTTGTTTGAAAGTGATGATGGAATTGTTGGGATTGAAATTCGAGAATTTTTCTTATATGGGTTTTGATTATAATATTGCAATTTGCTTGATCTGTTTGTCGTGATTAGTTTGTTGTGATTGTCACATCCTCCATTTTTTATCACATATTTGCCTAAAACACGAGATTTTAGTTAAGATAGATTAAATAAAAGAATGAAAATAAGGTAAAATAAATTAAAATCAAGACATGATAGTCACCGCAGTAAATAAAAAAAATGAATAACATAGGATATGGGAATGTTTAATCAGGCGTGTGGAATCAAGGGAATCATAATTTTGATTGACATCCCCATAAATATAAACAAAATGAATGGAAAAAAATTAGGAGGTAAATATAAGCATATAATCCATGATGATGTGCACAACAGTATTAGTTTGATGTGTTTTGATATCCTTCCAGATTTTAGTCAAATCACTCATTCTAATATAATCACTTTATAAACTTCCTCTAAGATATTCATTCAATTTTGTTAGATGTAATACGATACACTAACCGAGGGTTGATTTCCTTTTCTCATAGAATAAATAATTTGAATGGTATTAAAGGATACATTGGAAGACATGTATAAAATTGAATGGTATTAAGTTATAGGGATGATATTTATGAAAGAAAAGAAATATTGCCGGTTTATTTCGGTACTCCGAGTAGCATAATAAGCAATATTTTTATGTTGGTTTGGTGAGTTCTCTTTGTGTAGAGAGTAGTCATAATTAAAATTTGGAGGGTTGCTTTATCCTAGAACGGCGAGGTTGAAAAGAGTTGTTGCACTATTGAGACAAAGCCGCAAAATATCTTAAAGTAAGTGACGTAAAATTATTCTTCATTTTCGATGAAAATAGCACTTAGCAGAGGAAAGCGCACTCCATGCAAATAAAAAGTGTGAACCTTGTTATGTTAATTTAAAATTTTGATGATAAAACTTCATTATTCATTGTCCTTTTGGAACTGTCCTTTTTGCAGCTATATAGTTTATGTGCTGGACTTTTGCAATGTGATCAAATATTTTGTGAGAATTTTTTAATGCAATACTGATTTGTTGAAATAATAGTATAATGCAGGCTCCCTTATTTTTAAATGCGAGCTGTATTTTTCTATGTTGTTCTAAAACACTTGTCACTATTTCTTGTTAATTACACAATTTTAATTATTTTTCTTAGTTTTGATTGTTGATCTTCTGATTGTTGTCTTAGGGATCTGATATCAAGAAAAGTGATCAAAGTTTTGTTGGAAAAGGGGTTCAAGTTTGGTGGCCAGATAATAATATGCAAGTATATGGTTATTCATTTTGTGATATGCTGTGACTGGGAATTTTACCCAGTCCCTGACTCTACATGAGAAAAAATTCCAGTCACAAAATGAATAACCATGTCCTTACATACTATCATCTGGCCACCAAACTTTAACCCGTTTTCCAACAAAACTTTGATCACTTTTCTTGATATCAGACCCCTGAGACAACAGTCAGAAGATCAAAAATCAAAACTAAAAAAAATAATTAAAACCGTGTAATTAACAAGAAATAGTGACAAGTCTTTTAGAACAACATAGAAAAATACAATTCGCATTTAAATATAATGGAACATGCATTATAACAATTGATCAGTATTATTTCAACAAATCAGTATTGCATTAAAAAATTCTCGCAAAATATTTGACCACATTGCAAAAGTCCAGCACATAAACCATATAGCTGCAAAAAGGACCGTTCCAAAAGGACAATGCATAATGAAGTTTTATCATCAAAATTTTAAATTAACATAACAGGGTTCACACTTTTTCTTTGCCTGGAGTGCGCTTTCCTCTTCTAAGGGTTATTTTCATCGGAAATGAAGGATAATTTTATGTCACTTATTTTAAGATATTTTAAGTCAGGTGGATAGATGGCCACTTAAAATCCATGTATGTGACAATAAGTGTTTTTTGTACTAGTGGTAGGTACTCATTTGACTTGTCCATACATATAAATCTCTTTTTAAATTGGTAAACTAGACATACTTATTACTCCATTCGACCGAGCAGAGTCCACTAACTAGACGATACCATACGATAGATACACCCTAAAACACACTAGATCATGGTATGGACCGAGGGTTACGCACGAGGGTTGACCACGCCTACAAAGGCCGAAGGCTACTCTACAAGGTCAAGGTTTACCCACGTTCGTACCAACATGTACGATTGTCATGATAAGGATCGTCAGCCAAGCCCTACCTAACTCCTATATTTACCTAGAGATTGGCTTGGGACAAGTATGACACTTTTTACCCTAAACTTGTGACCTCTCCTTTTAAACCCCTTATTTACTTGGACATCGGAGCACCTGCAGGTACACAACCCTCCTTCGTCTCACCGAGGCTGACGATCAACCACCTCACCAGAATCATCACCTCACCACAACTCAACAGAACCAAGCTCGAGAGAAAGATAGGTGGCTAAACCTCGGTAGACGGCAGATCCAAGTAGCTTCAACGTATCGAACAGATGAGTGACTCAACCTCTACTATTGTTTCCCTATTTTTAATTTAAAAAACTCGTGTGAGGCTCAAACATGAAAGTAACCTCCCGAATCCACGTATTTAACCCACCGTCGTTGGACCGTTGGCTTTCAATATTCCTACATGCTTAAATATTTTATTTTTGATGATATCGTTTTCATTTGAGAGGAAGCTATCATCCAAGTCTAAACGAAAGTTTGTGGAAACAACTCTAAAAAATTCCATTCTTTAAATACATATCATATAGAAATTCATTGTAAATCCAACTTGTACCGCTGCTACATCAACTATATATGTAGGTGTTCATGCAATAGAAGATAAATGACAAACAATATAGGTAATGAAAATCCGTAGAGTTAATTTCATTGGATTCCCTTATGAATATCTCAAACTTACAATAAAGTAACACCCTTTTAACAGGGCACAAAGGATTGGTATGCTGCCGTTATTTAAAAATTAAGCCATAACAAGATTTTGGATCTATTTATATAAGCTAGAGAACATAATGCATGAATGAGTGATAATTGTACTGATACGCAAAAATAAAATGAATAATAACCGGTTAATTCCATTGAACAAGAAGAAAAATTTGCAACACCCCAATCACATAAAAACAATAGACTTAATATTTGGATATGATCTTAGCTTTCTACAATTAATATATATTTTTAAGTAATGAAAATGTTAACGAATGCTTCAAATTAAGGGTACATGTTGAGAAACCAGAAATAAACGAATATTATCTTAAAATTTGAAAGAACAATTTTTACTTTGAAGAAATTAAATACTTAACTTACAAGATAATGTTCATATCTCTGGGTTCTGAACCTGTGTTCTTACATGGCAAAGAAAGTGTTGTTCAGTGACGGCAATAGTCATTTAACCGTGCCAAATAAAAGCTGTCACAGTTCTCACAGACGTGGCATAGCAGGGTGTTGCCTTTTTTTAGCTAGCCATGCCAAAATTAAAGTTTGACTTTGACACAACTGTTTTGAGCGTGGTAACGATAATTAGCCACGATTGAACAATAAGTTCGCCACACTATGACCATGGTAAGTTTGTACAACATGTGCAACCGTGGCTAACTACGCATATATATTTTCTAATTTTTCTGTCAACCTTACAATATCAACAATATTTTTATGGCTTATTAGCCAAGTAACGTAGTCTTGATAAGCAACAGAGTGTTCATCTTCATGTTGCGAAAGAAATTGGAGCACATATTCATTTATCCATTCTTTGAAGAGAAACAAACAAGATACCACATAGAGCGGAAATTTTGGTATATATGCATAGTAACCTTCGGCTTCTATCAATAAGCACCCCCCGATATCATTAAGAGGAAACTAAAATGTGAAATGTCGTTGGAGATGAGTTTAGATCATTAAATGATAGTAGATTTTTTGAAGTTGTTTACTCGTCTTTAAATGAGACATGTGCTTAATGGTTGATTTTTTTTTCAGTATGGAGGCTCATTTCCACTTCCTAATGCTCTTTAATCATGAAAATGGTGAAGCCACAATTAGTAGCTTCTATTTAAACGCAATTATGTTGCCAATTTGCCGCAAAAACAAACAAGTTATTAGAATATTTTTCGTAATTGAAAGTACTCAATTTATTTTAGTTGATTTGTGTCTTTTTTTATTTTGATTGGAAGTACCGAGTTTAAATAAACTTAAATTCTGATTCTTATTTTAGACTATAAATTGTGTTCACAAATTGATTTATTTTATTAATATATAAAATATATAAAGCTATGTCCTATGTTTTTTACATTAGTTGTTAAGTGTCTGAGCTTCGTAGCATATCATAAAACAAAACATGCTGATAGAATTAGAAAGAAAGCAGGGCAAAGTGTGCTATAGAAACAAAGGAATTGTCTCGTTTTGTTAGTGCGGTTTATTGGCCTACGTTTCATGACATTTGTAAAAAGTCATTTCAACCACTCACCAACATATCCGAGTGTGTTTGGTTCTGCAGTAGCAAAAATTGAGTTTGATAGAATTGATTTTGATTAAAAGTGAGTTGAATGTAAATTAATTTATGTTTGAATACATTCATGTAAAATTGATTCTTATCAATTTATGTTGTTTGAATAGTTTAAATCAAAATTGCTTTTGAATGTGTAATTATCAAAAAGGGTTTTGATCGTATTTAAAACTGGGTGCAGATTTTTTATAGGAATTCAAATGTGTACAAATTATTATTTAATTTTTGAAGAACTAATATAACATTTAGATATTATACTTTATTTTTGACGGAAACAATCCATATTATACTCCACTAAAAAAAAATCCATATTATACCAGCACTTTTTTTTTTGTCAAATTATATAATAAACTTAAAATTCAATATAATACATAATAGAAAATGTTTATTTTTATGGTTGGAATATAACAGAAAATAATTGAAAGTTAATAGTTGGCCATAATAAAATAAAATAAATAATGTTATAGTTCCATAAGCAAAATAAACAATAAGCATGCTTCGCCTTATTAAAAAAATGGCTTAATTGCACTTTTTCCCCTATCTTTTGCTAATTGTGCGATTTTGCACCCCATCTTTTGTTAATTGTGTTTTGTTCAAAATCATCATTAAAAGAAGGGAAAATGGGCAAAAGATGGGTTGCAAAATCGCTCAAAAAAGAAGAAGAGAGGATGCAAAATCACACAATTAGCAAAAAGATAGGGGGCAAAAGTGCAATTGAACACAAAGATGGGTTACAAAATCGCACAATTAGCGATAGAGGAAAAAAGTGCAATTAAGCCTAAAAAAAAAAGGATGCTTCGCGTAAATTACATATAAATAAGGGCAATATAGACAAATAAAGACATAATATAAAATATTTGTCCAACAAAGCAGTAGAATTGATTCTACTGATTGCAGAAGCTAAGAATACAAGCTTCTTGCTAACTCAATTCTAGGCTTCAAAATCAATTATCTTTTTGTTGAAGCCAAACATAAATATTATGGGCAAATCACGTTTCTATTTTATAGACGTACGTTTTGGAGGTTGCAACGTGCAACCAGTGGCGGAGCTAGAAAAAAAAGTTGGGGTGGGCCATTTAAATTAGCCGTTGAAAAATTGTTTAAAGCCTCGCAAAATAAACCTATAATTGAATTATTTAAATTTTTTGGGTGGGCCACGACATCACTTTGCGGGAATTTGGATCAACCGAAACCTAAAACTGACATAAAATTATATAAAATCTCGCAAAGTAGACCTATAATCGTTGATTTTTTAATTTTTCGGGGTGGGCCGTGGCCCACCCCAGCCCATGAAGGGCTCCGCCACTGCGTGCAACCAAACAGGTACTGAAACACTGAGAAAAGTTTAGCAAAGGAAAGAGTGAAGCTTATTATTTAAAAACAAAATCGTCTAAAAAAAGACAGATAGCATACATTTGCTGCAAATTGCACATCATCTTACTAGTTACTACTCTTAAACTTTTATGAAGACAATGTTCAGAAGATGAGTACTAAACATGCCAGTCTTCCCATTATTATGGCTTTGGGCAAATTTGTGGAGAACCAAAGTCTATGGCATATCATACGCGTAAGTGTATATATATATTATATGACTTCTGTTCATTGCTCATCCTTTCAAATCCAGTCGCCCACGTATCAACATGGCAAGCTACGACGTAATTCCAACTATGAGTGAAGATGATGTTGCTCAAGGATCATCCAACAAACCTACCAAATTGAAGTCCGTCAAGATTGAGAAAGTGTAGACAGATTCTACCGTAACTGTTGTTGTTCGTTGTCGCCGTAGTTTTGAAGCTTTTTTAATCATGGCCGTGTAACCTTGATAAGTCAATCATGTCGCCGTGTTTTGAGCTTTTTTTTTCCTTTTTTTCTGAACTAATTTGTGCTATGGATGGATATTTATTAATTTTGCAAGGACGTTTCTGCAGCATGTATTTATTAATTTTGCTTCATTATTGTATGTAGGATATCTTGGAATGTGGCAATTCTTGCTGCAACATAGCTATAATTGAGACTCTGATCAGTAAAGTGGGACTGAAGAGGTCATTGGAAAACATAACTTCTGATGATGTTGGTGACGTTAAATCAGGAGAGGCCTCTATTACCAAGCCAATGAAAATCGTCCCTCTGAAGATAGAGCCTGATGAATG
>Ga0315913_1001639_pt1 | contig 25053 bp, 13 predicted proteins | sample MpolsnodulesMG_FD_207736 | JGI IMG/M metagenome (GOLD analysis project Ga0315913, IMG submission 207736) | Medicago polymorpha root nodule microbial communities from Los Angeles, California, United States - small nodules | ecosystem: Host-associated > Plants > Roots > Nodule | place: USA...
GAAGCTATTTTTTTTTTTTTAACTAAATTTTGTTTAAAGCTAAACCGATGTTATCCATCTGAATCACCGTGTAAACCGTTAAACCGAAACCGCTTAAACCGAACTACATATATGGGCGGAAACGGACTATGATATTGCAACCGTCGGTTGAGTCGGTTCCAACTTTTCAGACCGATTTCCAGTCCGAACCGACCGTTGTCCAGCCCTAAACTATAGGGTAGATGGGTGCAACACTCTGCCACCATGTCACCTCATGATTTTATTAATTAAAATATAAACCTAAGCATCCATACGATGGAAAGCGGTCTTCGTTGTTTATTTTTTTTATCCACCTGCAACCGACCATATTAGCCCACAAAGATTTGAATATGTCAGACCGAAGCCCGATCCACCTGTTTATCCGACCCACCACGCTTCGACCCATTCAGTTTAGATAGATTGGCTTGCTGGTGTTTGTCCAACCTTAGAGGAAACTGAAATATAACAAAATATTGAAACTCATGGCATTAAATCTTCTAGTTATTTATCAAAGGTTAGTGGATATAGCCATTTATAATATGAGGTCCACGACTTGACCTTTAATTTTAAAATTCGTACTAGGGGCTTCCTATTATTATATATATAATTTTTTCTGTCAAATTTAAGTTAGTCGATTGATATTGTACTTATTATTCGGTGAATGACATTGAAAAAAAATCCATATGTTTTTTTTTGTTCTGACAAATTTATTTTTTTATATGCGTTATTCAAAGTTATGTTATTATTATTTTTTATAGAATTCACTGCTATGTTTCTTCGGGAACATTCGATAAAATTGGAACGATACAGAATTCACTACTATATTATATTAAATTTCTATAATCTCATCGTGTTAATTAATAATTAACGTATTTTAATACATTTGTGTGATGTTTTAATGATTGGTTTGATAAGAATTAATATATTTACTTATTCTAAATATATTAGTATGATAGTAAATTATCATCCTAATTTCTTGGAATGATGGTCAAATAGGATTTTGATGATGTGAATGAGATTAAAATTAGCTGTCTTGCAAAAGTATATCTTAAAACTAAAATTGTATAAAAAAAATAAATTAGAAAAATGCTAATGAATGTATGTACCACCTCCGTTCCTAATTATAAAACTCAATTTTGAGAATTTTTTTTGTCCCTTTTTATAAGACCACTTTGCTATTTTCAATCACATTAATTATTTCGTTACATACATACCCCTATTTGTTATACATCTTTTTCTCCAATCAACAGTAAATAGTATGTTGAAAACATAAACTAACTATCTCTCTTAAAGGATAAAATTGTAAAAACAATAGTGATTACAAACAACTTTATACAAATATCCACTTTATTAATTCCCGTGATTTTGGCAAAAGGGTATATATAGGGACGGAGGTAGTATTGTTAAGGAAATAAATATACTATAAATAGTTTGAAACTTGTATAATCAGAGTCTTTTGTTTTTTTGGTACAAGAAGAGGACACAACCCATAATCAAAGTCTTAGGGGACGTTTGTTTCAAGTTTACAAAATATAATCCTGTGAATAAGTTTTCTAGAAATATAAGGATGAGAATTTTATTTATGGGTTTACTGAGAAGATATATTTGGTTAGTATTTAAAGTAGGATTTTTCTATCATGTGCAAATTTGCACATGTTAAGAAGTTTTAAATAATAACTTTGCATTGAAACTTGTATATTTTGTATTAAATACATAACTTTTTAATAAATAATTATTTATTTTCAATAAAAATTTACTATTTTTGGTAACTTTAACATATGCAATGTTGCACATGTTAGACAAACCCTTTAAAGTATTCCTAAGAAAAGAAATGCTAGCAACACACATTCTAACACACGCTTATCAACACACTCTCTTTGATTGGTTAATATTCACATGGGACCCACCAAATGTATATGGGACTCACATGATTTGGTAGGTCTCATGTGAATTTTAACCAATGAAAGGGAGTGTGTTAAAATGTGCGTTGCTGGCATTCCTCTTCCTAAGAATGACTGATAAAATGATATTTATAGATAGTAATTAATGATTTTATTCTCATGAACTTTATTACTCCCAATTTCCTTAGGAACAAGACAACATTCTCAAGAAACTTCTGTTCTGAATAAAATTTTAAAAATTTGAAACAAACATAGAAATATATCTTTTGCTAACATATTCTCGGAAATGTTCGAATATGACTTGAAACAAATGCCCTCTTGAAAGTGTAAAAAAATGATATTTTTGATGTATTTTTTTCTTAACCAGTGATTATTAGTCTGACCTAATTATTCACACACGTTATAATCATTAATTATTATAAATATAGAGATAGATTGTAGGCGTTCAATTAAAAAAAGGTAGATGGTAGGTTATAGATGCTACATAATTAACATAAGAGTATATGTTTGTAGTTAGAGAGATACCGATCTTTGGTTAATATTGTATTGAAGATCTTTCTCATCTAAATTCAAAGTGATAACTGATGAAAATTATAATTTGTTCAAAAAACAATAGAATGTCACAAAAATTCATGCAACCATTTAAACAAATTCAGTCATTTGATTGAAAATAGATATGTGATTCATCAATATAATTGAGTTCAAATTATTACATGTATGACTCATAAAATCATATTTAATATATGAAGAACGAAGGAGAATGTGTTATTTTATAAGATATGTGGATTGTTTCGCGAATGTGGTTGGTGATATTCTTGATGAATAATATGCATGACTCTTAAGAGTCATATTTAACAATACAAGAGAGTATGGAACAAAACATGTCTATGTGATTTACCTAATATTCAATTTTGTTTTTTATTTAACATGATGATACATATTAATTATTTTACTATACTTGATTTAATTAAAAATTTTAACACTTGAATTCCTAAACTAAAATTAAAATTATCATTTTGAAATTAAGTTCAAAATTAAGTTAGTATCCAAGTTTGATCTATAATTTGAACAAAATTTGACGGATTTTAGGATTAATTGTATAAACCTCTCTTATAAAAAGAGCTTTGTGTCTTCTTGTAGACACAAAGCTCAAAAAAGTTAACTAGAGGTTGATTTTTTGCATGCATGTTTATGTCGTTAAAATACGACTTTCCACATGAAATTGGAAATTAATTATGAATTTTAAAAGCGCAAAAAAGGAAACAATACAAATCTCGACCTAGAAATCAAATTTTGAGCTAATTGTTTGTAGAGACATCTATAAAAAAACATTGAAAGGATCTACGAAGTTTCATAGGATTTTGAGGACGCCTCGATTTATTTTAATTTTTCAACCAAAACATACAAAATTGCAATTTTGTTGAATAAACATGTACTTCTGGGGTCAAATTTTGTTCCATAATTTTGCTTGCATGCATATTTATAAAATCTTTAAAACTTTCACCACTAAATTTTAAAGTTTTTAAACAATTAACAAATTAATTATAAGTTTTCGTTTTTTATTTATAAGTTTTCGTTTTTTACAATTATCGAATCTCTATGAAAAGGATATGCTATCAGACTTTTTTTTTTAGGGTAAATAAAATATTGTGTTTTGGGTGCACCAAAGGGACCAAACATCCGAAAGAAAAAAAAAAAAAAAAAAGGAAAAAAGAAAGTAAATTACTTTGCACCTTGTAAGTCTGAAAGGGTAAAATTCTATCTAAAAATTGGTAACCGTGTACATCTTTTTGCAGGCGCCATACCATTTTTGAGGGAAAGCTAGCTACTTCCTTGTTCGGAATTTCTCTTCTTATCAAAAAATTAAGAGATTAGTCACTTTAATCCCTGAATAGGAAATAAATTGTTACTTTAGTCTCTGAATGCATATAAATTGCAAAATAGTTCTTGAATGTAGACTCTGTTGATCAATTTAGTCCATGAATGCAGACTCCGTTAGTCAATTTAGTGCCTGAATGTAGACTCTGTTGGTCACTTTAATCCCTGAAATTGACCAACAAAGCCTACATTCAGAGACTGTTTTACAATTTCTTTGCATTCAGGAACTAAATGACTACTCATTTCTCTTTCAAAGATCAAAGTGACTTATTCCCCAAAAATTAACGTACTCGTTGAATTAAAAAAACATTCACTTGAGTATGGGAGCACTATGTAATGTAATGGACAATAATCATTTGGAAACGGTAAACACCATTTCACATGATATATCTCAAAAAGACAATAATCATTCTATATCGAAACAATAAAATTTAGGAACCACTTAAGTTGGTATGATGATATTGACCTGAAGAGGAATGCTAGCAACACTCTCTTTTGAGCACTCTCTCTAGCACTCTCTCTAGCACTTTTATTAGATGAAATCAATGTGAGACATACACTTTGGAAATGGAACCCACATATGGTGGTGGGACATACAATGATTTTACCCAATAAAAGAGAGAGTGCTCAAAAGAGAGTGTTGTTAGCATTGCTCTTGACTTGAAATATAAGAGTACGCTTCTTCGGAAAACACTTTAGCAACTTTACATTTCAATGATTTTGGTGACTTTAGTGCATTTTAGATGAGAGAGAATGATAGACGAGTGATTAAAATAAAATATTTGATGAGAGAGAATTCATGGTTAGAAGAGAGACAAAGACAAAGTCATCAAACACAATGTCACCGAAGTGTTACCCGTGCTCCTCCTTAAAATTTCAGGTTCAATTTTCCCGATGCCAATTTATATAGATTAATTTAACTACTTAAAAAAAAATAAAATTTAGCATGAGAGACGATGTCAATTCAATTAGAGAAGACTCTCAGAGTTAAACACATTTCCAGATAAATTCATATTTATATATTGTGTCTCGAATACGAAATATCTAAATTTAAGATATGTCTTTTTACCAATAAGTTCAATTTTTTTTTTTATAAATCTTTAGGACCAAACTTTTAAAGTTAATACATACCAATTTCGTTTATCAAAAAATTTAGGGTGAAAGGATATACACATTAATTTTGTAAGAAAGTTTATACTTATAACATTAGGCGTGGTGAATAATCACCCATTTATTTCCGTTTTGTTTAAATATAAGTGATTTATGTCGAGTTTTTCTTTCGTATTTTATTGTATTTTGTCATTTTAGTGTGACATTATTTGTTTTGATTTTTTGTCTTGATGCAATATTTTTTTACCACTTTTTCAGTGTGACGTTCATTTGATTCAGACTAAAAAATTAACTTTGATCCCCTCATACCTTTGATATCGTTAAAGTTACATATTTAGATGCATGCGTATTCCATACTTTTTTTAGGGAAATATTTAACACTTTTAAATTTTTCATATTTATATACATTTTACCATTTTATACCGTTATCCTGAATGTTATTAGTTTGTTTGCAAGTTTTTTTTTTTTTTAGGATTTTAAATTCTCGTTGTATCGGTGCACTTCAACAATTTAAGAAAACAACTGTCACACATATTAAAGGGCTGAAAAACACCAGTAAAAGACCAAAATACCCTTTCGGCAGTTATCTGCCGCGGAATTAAATCGGTTGCAATTAACTGCAGCAGAAACGCTGCCGCGGAAACTTCGGCAGTTAACTGCTGCGGAGATGTTTTTCTTATTTTCACCACCTCTTAATCCTTTTCATTTTATTTTAACAATCCTCACACTTCAATTTCTCGCTCATTTTTGTTCTTCTCAAATCTTCAATCCTTCATATAATTTCCTTTTCCAATAATTTCTGATTTGTTGTTTGTTTTTTAATTTGTGTTCATTTTTTTGTAAAGTTTGAGCAATTTTTTTATTTGTACGTTTTCCTGTAGATTCTTCTTTTTTCTGTTATGATTTCAAGTTAGTAATTTCATAATTTTGTTTGTAACATGGATCATCACGGATATATATCTAGCAAGCAAAATTGTGTTTAGTGGAATTTGAAATTGGAAAAAAATTTCAGCTGAATTCCGGATAGTGGAGGGATAGTGATTTGTGTCTCTTCAATACTAGACTACTTCCTTGTTGTGATGATTTAGGTGAACAATATGTGGAAAGAACACTTGAATACGTGTTTGGTCTCCCCAACAGATCGTTGAATTCATTGGATGGTCTGGTTGTTCCGCGGCAGTAAAACACCAGTGTCAAAAGGAAGAAAAGGATTAAGAGGTGGTGAAAATAGCAGAAAAACACCTTCGCGACAGTTAATTGCAGAAGTTTCTGCGGCAGTTAACTACAGCCGATTTACTTCTGTGACAGTTAACTGTTGAAAGGGTATTTTGGTTTTTTACTGGTGTTTTCAGCCCCTTTAATATGCGTGAACAGCGGTTTTCATAATTTAAACAAGCATATTATTTTTAGTAAAAAAAAGTTGAGGTGAATAATAAATAAGTCCACCATTTAAATACAATATTCCAAATTGGGTACTTCAAAGCCCACCGTTGCAACAATTCAAAAAGTGGAATGCACATGGGCAAGGTCATTTTCGTGATTATGCATCAAACAATGCAACTTGGCATCAAACTAGTGGAACGACAAGAGCTAAAAGTTGTCTTTTTCATTCACAATTTCCCATTTTAACCCTGATAACTATACTTATTACCATCCATACCACTCCGTCTTCTTAACTCATCCCTCACTCTCTCCACCGTCACACTTCAAATTTCCCGTTTTCCGATCCCTCTCTCTCTCTCTCTCTCTCTCTCTCTCTCTCTCTCTCATCACGCGCCTCTCACACTCACGCTCCACACGCGATTTCATTTTCTACATCTTCATTCATTTCTTTCTTTCTTACAATGTCGTTTTGTTGGTTCTGCTAGCGTTTTGGTTTTTAGGGCTTTTGAGGGAATTAGGGTTCGTGTCGTTTTGAAATTTGGGGATGAATCGTAGCTTCAGAGCTCAGGAATCTTCAATGCAAGGTGGTTTGAAGAGGGAGCAGCAATTTGGGGGTTTGATGGGTTCCGGCACGACGGAGAAAGACGAGGAGCTTGCATTGTTTCTTGAGATGAGGAAGCGTGAGAAGGAAAGGAATGATCTTTTGCTTCATACCTCGGAGGAGTTTGATTCAGCTTTGGGTATAAATTCGTTTTCAAAAAGTTTCTATTTTTGGAGTTGTGTGGGTACTTGGGTTTTTGTTGATTTTATGTTTTTCAGTGTTTTCGTGTTTAGTTGTTGACTTATGCTTGTTTGGATAAATAGATTAGTTAAGCTATAAGCAATTTCTGTGACAAAAGATTTAATAAGTCAAATTGACTTTGAGCTTGTTTGGATTGACTTGTTTGAGCTTACCTACTAGCATGAACACTTGTGACACTTTGGGAGAACTTGTGGAAACAGCTTATAACATGTTTCAGTAGTTTTTTTTCAGCTTATTTACATAAGCTCTACAGGGTAGCTTATGAAAATAGCTTATAGATTATACAAAAACACCTTGACTTAATTTTATCTTGTGCTATAGAAATAGCTTGTTCATAAGCACTTACGCGGTTGTATGATAAGTGCTTATGCTATAATTTGCAAAATAAGGTTTTTATCCAAATAGGCCCTTCATACATGTTATGTTATAAGCTGTTTTCATAAGCTATCCTTAAGAGTTTATGTAAATGAGCGGAAAACAGCATATGAATATGTCATAAGCTGTTTCGATAAGCTCTTCCGAACATCATCACAACTGCTTATATCTGTATATAATAACATCAAATATGCAAATCCAAACAACCCTAAGATTAATTAGCGTATGAATTCGTCTTATTTTAAGACGTGGATGAAAAGTTGCAAAATGATTGTGTTGTTTGGATAAAATGCGCTTTTACGAATATGGAGTCTTTCTAATTTTGGTGGGATTTCCCTTTGTGACGCGGTATCTTTCATGATTGCAGGGTCAAATCCGGGCACTTCTCCCCTATTTAACATTTCATCTTCTATGCCAACGGCTCCTGTGCGGAAGAGTGGTGCTGATGAGTTTCTCAATTCAGAAAATAATAAAAATGATTATGACTGGTATGTTGTACCTTTTAATTGCCATAATACATATTTTGTTCATCATATTTATCTCGACAGTGTGTTTATTAGAGCAATGATTAATGGAGGTTTTGCTCTTTTGACCGGGTAAACAATTGTAGATTTACAGGTTACGGTTCCTAGAGCAATTTTTCATGTAGAAATCATTTTTTTGTTAATGGTAGATGGTTATTGAACACTGAAGTTGTCATATGAAATAAAGCATTCCTTTCTCTTGTTCTGGTTCTTAACTTCCTAGGCTTTATTTTCTAACTTGAAATAGTATTATCCTGGCATCTGATTATGTATTACATACACATGCTCACGCACCATTCTCATATTGGTCAGACTCATTGTATCATTCTTTATGTCACTCGCGTCTGTTTCCATATTAAACTAGCTGATGTTTCATATATATACCAAGAACCCATGAAATGAATTACCTTAAATAAAACTATTAAGGATAGCCAGAAAATGGAAATATTTGATGTTTCATTTATATGCAAAGAACTCGTAATATGAATATCTAAAATTACAATATCACATTTAGCCAGAAGATGCCGACATTAATATTTTTCTTGAAATTACAAGAATAACCTTGCAAACAAATATTTCCTTTTCTGCTGTTCCTGCATCACATTTGTTTTAGTTATTGCAGATAATTTAGTTTTTTTTCCTTCCTACTATTTGCGTGACTCGCATGGTTTTGTTGCTTTGCTTGTAAGTGATGTAAAGCCAGTGCAAATACAAATGATTGTTGTTCAAATTGATATTCAGTATGATTAATGTTTTTCAGGCTTCTAACTCCTCCCGGTACTCCTCTTTTTCCTTCTTTGGAAATGGAAACACGGAAGACTGTTATGAGTCAGCTTGGTACTCCAACCGCACGTCCAACAGCATTGAAATCCAGAGTAAGCATTTTCTATGAAGCTTTCAAGTTTTCCGGTCATATCAATCATTTTGTTGTCATTGGCTGATGCAAGCCTGTATGTCTAGCTTAAAATCGCTGCTGAAATTATAATTCTCCTGGTTTTGACAAAACTTCTTTTGTTAGATAACATTGTCATCAAGCAGTGTGCATCATGAACTTGGTCTTTATAATTGATCTGCACATCGAGTTACCTATAGAATAAGTCAGTTATTTTTGTATATTTTCTGTTGTCATGATGCCTGACTAGAATTGGTATGGTCTCAACAATACTAATATCCTTGGACTGCTTGAAGTTAACTTCTAATCATATTAACCCACTTAGGTTGGTCTGGTGGTATTGACCTGGGACCTGGGAGTATGCTCCTCCATAAGGTCTAAAGTTCGATTCTCTCCGGTGCTAATTTAGGTGGGCTATTTTAGATTCTTAAAAAAAAAACTTCTAATCATATTGCATGTTTTACGGTTCATTTATCATCACCTATTTTAATTGGTTTATTTATTAAGAGACCATTGTTTAAAGTATCACGTTACATTAAATATGTATCAAGAATTTGAGATTCATAGGCTTCATTGAGTAAAGGTCATTCTTGGATTTTAAATTTTAGTGGTCAGAAAAATGACGATCCTCTCATCATCATCATTGGGTAAAGATTCACTGGTGTCCTGTTGGCGCTTTACTGATTCTTTTTGATAGAGCAATTGGTATTGATTGATTCATGTAGCTGATCTCACCTAGTGAGAATTCACTTGGTTAATTGTTATTGTTAGAAATTAATTTTTCTTCAAATTGTTTACTTGTTGTTATAGTTGTCAAATCATCAACTGGAGCCTACTGGGAGGACTGGCTTGGCATCTAGACAGCAAACTTCCTCCCCTGTGCTGAGCTCTTCAAGCGGCGGAACTAGGAGGCCCTCATCATCAGGGGGTCCCGGATCACGACCTGCATCTTCTAGTGGACGCCCTTCAACTCCTACTGGACGCCCTTCATTGACCACAGCTTCAAAACCATCAAGATCTTCAACACCTACTCGGAATTCAATACCTTCAACTAGAAACGTGGTTGCTACATCAAAGACCACAATGTCCACAACCAAGCCCATCAGTACGGTTTCTACCACTAAGCCTTCAACTTCTGCCACGAGGAGCACCGTCCCTGCTGCAAAACCAGCAACTCAATCAAGATCCTCTACACCGTTGTCAAGATCGACTGCAAGATCTTCAACACCAACTAGCAGACCTACTTTACCTCCTTCCAGGTCCACATCAAGAGCATCTACTCCAACTCGGCGACCATCTATACCATCAAATGAGCTCAATATATCTTCTTCTTCAGTTAAGATTTCTTTGAGCCCCAAGCCAACTACTGTGTCGTCAAGGCAACCAACTCCTGTGAAACCAAGGCAGCCAACTCCTGTAACAGCAAGGCAGCCAACTCCTACGACAATAAGGCAGCCAACTCCTACGAAAACAAGACAGCAAACTCCAGTGACCTCTAGACAGCCGCAAGTGCCATCACGTGGCACATCACCAACCGTGAAGTCAAGAACATGGAAGCCATCTGAGATGCCAGGGTTTTCACTTGATGCTCCACCTAATTTGAGGACAACATTACCTGATAGGCCACTGTCAGCGACTAGGGGCAGGCCTGGAGCTCCCACTTCTCGGTCTTCATCTGTTGAGCCTTCTTTTAGTGGAAGACCTAAGCGACAATCATGCTCTCCTTCAAGAGGACGGTCTTCCAATGGCACTGCTCATATAAGTGGAAACTCAATGCCTGCAGTTAGCCGTGGGCGCTCCAAAGTGAATGACAATGTTAGTCCTGGTATGATGGGCACAAAAATGGTTGAAAGGGTTATAAACATGCGAAAACTAGCACCACCAATGATGGATAACAAAAACTCTCCTCGTAGCAATCTGTCGGGCAAGTCATCTTCATCTCCGGATAGCACAGGGTTTGGAAGAACTCTCTCAAAGAAGTCCTTGGATATGGCTATTCGGCATATGGTACACCTATTTTCTACATTCTGTATATATTTTTTTCTGTCAGATTAAGGAAATCTTATAATGTCAAACCTGCATACAATTCACCAGTTTTTATATAAAAATGAATGGAATCCCATATTCGCTAATTACCTTTTTAGATGCAAAATGTCTCAAGAATGACCAAATTTAGATCCTTAACTATTTCTCTCCTCTATCTCATTGTAATTGTCTTGAAACATTTGTTTCAAATTATGTCACTTTAGAATGCCTATATAACATTTATCAACATTTTCCAGTAATATCTTCATTTTATTGAATAGTCTACTTGACTATTTCAAAGCTTCTCCATTCACCTGCAATTATTATGAGAATTTTAGTTTTCACATATTATTTTACTCTAAAATGACACTATGAAAACAATTTTATTTAATTATGGAATTGGTTAACTTAAACTGATAAGATCTGATTAACTTATAGTTATTTTCTAATCATTTTTGTTTGTATCTCTTTGAACAGGATATAAGGAGAACCATTCCAGGTAACTTAAGGCCATTGATGACAAATATTCCGGCATCTTCTATGTATAGTGTGAGGTCTGGATCTCATCGTGGTCGAACAATAAGTGTATCAGGCTCTCCTCACGCAACAAGCAGTAACGCTAGTTCTGAAATGAGTGTAAACCAAAATGGTCTTTGTTTAGATAGTAGTGAGATAGATGATGAAGTTGGCAGTGAGAGATGTGTTCAATCTCCTGCCAGTGTTAGGGGAAGGTAAACTTTTCACACTTAGGCAAACCCTGCATATATATTTGATTAGCACCAATGTCCTTATCCTGGATTTCAGCCATAGCGGATTTGCATATGGAGCTAACCATGCTTGTATTGATGTAAAGCTTGATGTAATCTCATGTACGACAGTGTCTTCTGATTTTAGGTAGTTTGGTTATATGGTGTAATGGTCATGCTCATTTTTTGAAACACGGCGAGGTTTATCCTCTTTATCTGGAAACCATAACCCATATTTATCATGTATGAGTGCAGGTGCTTAGCAAAATCCCCTAAACTGAATAAAATCTGCCAATTAGTAGTGCTCAGTATGAAGGGATGAACTTTTCCACCCCAAAATGACTTTGGATGTAAACATATAAAAAAAAATCGAGTCATCAGAAAGTATATTTCTGGGCAAAATTATACCTCAAGAAGTATACTTTCTGGAACCATGTGTGGTTATTAATATGGGGTAAGAAAAGTTGCTCTTGACGTTTTAATTGTCAATAATATTAAAGACATAAAATAAGTCTGTTTATGGTTATTCCTTGTCATATATTTTGATTTCATATTGCATCTTTTACTAATATTTTTGAAGCAATGTGAAATATTTTGAGGGAGAATAAGTAAGGAGAAATCTGCACCATGGCTAATTAACCATGCTCTTCGTCTTCGGTTTACTTTTGAGTTAAAGAAGAAACTCATTCGTTGAATTGACTTTGAGAAAATGATAATATTTCAGCCAGCACTCTGCACATAATTATGGTCAATACATCAAAGCCTTTTGATTCTATAAAAAAAAATAACAGCACGAATAAAACTCCACATACGTTCGGTGTTTACGATTTTCAAGTTGGATTCTTTGTCATTTTTTTTTTTTCTTAATTGACAATTTGGTTTGTTATTCAGCTTATAATCCGTTGTAAACCAGAATTTTTGACATTGAGCTGCAACACCAACCTTAATTAACTTCTGAGTTTAACTACTCAAAGAAGAATCTGTCAAAAGGAGAAAAAAAAAAAAAAAACTTCTCAAAGAAGAATGATGCGGCATAGTTCCTATTAGTAGCTTGCTCCTAAGCGAGCAAAGCTGGATTTTCTTCATCGGATCAAAACCTTGCATATGAGTTTATTTTTCTTCATTAGAGGAAATGGAATGTAGGGATTTGAACATAAAAGACAGCTTTTACTGTAAACGATGGATGGAGGAAAGGGACGGGAGAGGAGCAGCCCCGACTTTACATGATAATTTATTTAAAGTGAGCGTTGAAGAAAGAATGTTTCTATAAAAGATTACCATGATACTGTAATTATTGAATGTCACTAAAAAATAACTATGTGAAGCTACATTTCTGACTTGTTCAAACAAACAAAAGAGATATCACACAATCAAGAGCTTCCCAGCATAGGACTATATTGTTATAGTAAATGGTAATCCACTAATTGTATATCCAATGATTCGATTTGGAGGTATCAGAGATCTTATTTATGAACGAAAGCAGACTCAGCCAAGTCGATGGAGCGAGCAAGACCAGCAGCTTTGTTTTGACATTCTTGGTGCTCATCGGCAGGGTCACTGTCGGCAACAATACCGGCACCAGCTTGAAGGTAAGCAATCCACTCTTGGCGTTTGTTTAGGTCTTTATACGAGTACATTGTGTCGTACCTAGTCCCAGTTGGAAATACTATTGTCCTTAGAGCTAGAGCAATGTCCATGTCGCCGGAGAAAGATATATATCCAAATCCTCCGCTATAAGGTCCCCGCCTTGCCACCTCCAATTCATCGATTAACTGCATTGCCCTCACCTGCATTTACCAGTTATCAGGTTAGAATGAAGCTGAAGATTGAAATTGACAGGATAATATGTATCAGGGTCACTGCAAAAGCTTAACATTAGTGCCACATAATGAACAGGCTTTTCAAATTTGTGAGGAATTGTATTTGGACTAAAAGGAGTGAAGGAAATTACGAACCTTTGGTGCTCCGCTGACAGTTCCAACCGGCAATGCAGCACGAAGGGCGTCCCAGCAGGTCAAATTGTCTTGCAGCTCTCCCGTAACCTTTTAATAAATAATAATAAATAATGAATCACATGATAAATATTTTTTGTTGAAACTAAAAACAAGCAATTAAGTATTATCTAGCATTCAGAGTTTATTTAATAAATAAACTATTTTTCTGGGGAGAGGGGTAGATGTTGGCAGCCTCAATATAATAGTAATTCGTGGGAGAGGGGTAGAATGTAGATGTTGGCAGCCTCAATATAATAGTAATTCTTGGGAGAGGGGTAGATGTTGGCAGCCTCAATATAATAGCAATAGTGCCTAGTGCTGGTAACTTATTTACAATAAATTTTCTGTCAAAACATAGAAGAGAAAAATACATACAACAAAAAGCCGCCAATTTCATAGTGCAATGGATAATATAAGTACATATTTTTTTCAAGGAACACAGACATCTGCAGTGTTACCATCTGATTTTTCCAAGAATCACATGTATTAATTCAACCGGCAAAGGAAAAATCAAATGAAAATTGTTTTTTCCTAGAAGGATGTAACCCGCCTAGTTACCATTTGCATAACAAATTACAATAGAATAGTTTAAAGCATCAATTAACACTAGATAACAAGGAAATGTTCTCACCGTTGAGCTGATGTGCATCACATGGGAATATCGTTCAACATTCATAAGCTTCTCAACCTTAACAGAACCACTTTTTGCAACCTGCAAACAGAACCTTTGTTAGCATAACCACGGCAGATTGAAGTACAGAATACAAACTATCTTGTAAAAAAGTCAGAATAAAATCATTGAATCAGCTTTGTCTGCATCATGATATAAAACCGAACGAGAATGTGATTAAAGAGATATTTGAGGCTATAAATATTATTGTCATAGTTGTTACAAACAAAGGAATAATACTTTCTGACTGTAAATCCATGATACAGCAGTTAACAATAACTTTGAGAACCATATCCATACATATATACCTACTTTTTCTAACACAACCAGATAGTCCAGCTGCAAATTGGTTTTTAAGGAACAACTAAACATGTTGATATGGATTGACAACCACAATTAACAAATAAAAAGGAGTGGACCTAATATTAGCACTGCTTATCAATTTTTTTTTTAATAAAAGCAATATCGAACCCAGTTATTAGCTTATATTCATTTATGTAACTTCAAATTTTCATAAACTTCAACTCCAATAGAGATTACAGTAAACATAGTATAAGAAAAAAAACTGGCAACATCTTTAAATAAACAAAATAATAGCGCAAACTATTGCATAAGATTATAACGTAACAGGCTTAACAAATAGGAACATCCATTAAAGTGAAAATACAGAACAAACCTTTCCAACATCATTGCGCCCCAAATCAACCAGCATTACATGCTCTGCACATTGCTTTTCATCTTTCAAGAGCTTCGCTGATAAATTTTCATCTTCTTCTGGTGTGTTACCCCTTTTAGAAGTCCCAGCCAGCGGACGATTCACAATCTTATTCTGTTCATAACAAGATCATGATAACTATTCACTTTAGAATAAATAGTAGAGTAATTTAATAAACCTGATATTTTTCCCATTAAGACTTGTAATAAACATTGAATTGACCAAGTATGAAGTAACAACAATTAACTTAAAAATTAAGTTTAACTATGAACAAAAACATACGTTCTTTATACGCGCAAGAATCTCTGGACTTGAAGCAACCAAAATACATCCCCTAGCCTGTATAGAAAAAGACATGATCATCAGTGGATGAAAAAGATGAACCGCGAGTTTCCCAAATGAAATATTTTTATGTGTTTCATAGAAATAAACCTGCAAATAAGTCATATATGGACTTGGATTCACAACTCTCAATGCTCTATAAACTTCAAATGGATCAGCGAAGGTTCTCCTTTCAAATCTCTGACTCAATACAATCTGGAAAATATCTCCTGCTCTAATGTGTTCTTTTGCCTGAAGGACTGCGTCCTTATATGCTTCAGCTGTCATGTTTGATTCCTTTAAAGGCGGACCAAATTGGCGAGTTTCCAAATCCACAGCACCAGGAGCCAACCTCGGGCTACGAAACGACACTTTAAATTAATTTTGATTCAAAAAACAACTGCATGGTTAGATAGAGTAACGTTCAACAGATAACTTACGGCTTGTTATCTTGTAATTTGGCCACTAATTTTTTTAATCTTATTGTTCCGTCCACGTAACCGCTCTCAACTGAGGAGTACTGGTCAGTTCTCACCCAAAGAATCACATATGCTTTCTGTTGGGCAGAGCACAAATAAGAAATTGAATCATCAACGAAGTAATCAATGAGGCCATCATTATCCTACGTAATAATAATAATACAACTAAATAATAAATGGATAATCTTGCGACACAAAAACGTTGACTTGATATCCGATGGATTCCATATCAGTGCTCAGTAAAATTTCATCTCTGCAGTAGTCATTTCATGATACATATCCATTACATGACGATTATATCATTGTTGTCGATGGCAGATGGCGGTCCATGGTGGAGAGCCAAAATCTCTCCATACTGCCCGCTTTGTGGCGCCGTCATAGCGGATTATGGCGGAAACACCAGCAGTATCGGACGATATTCACCACTCCAGTGAGCCCAAAAACCGCCACCGATATCCGCCATGGCGCCGCCATCGCCGATATTTGATAACACTGGATTATATCATTATATGTCCAAGGATGTAAAGAAAAGGAATTTACAAGAAGAACTCAAAATTTGAAACACTTTCCCTTGTTTAATGAACAAAAATCAAGTAAAAAAATGTAATAAATTCAAAATATTATCGTATGGTTCATAAAGCATCTGAATCAAGTTTCTCTTAAGAAAGACAAGAGTATAAATAAACTGCAGTAAAAATCAGAAATGCTGAACTGCACATCAACATCATAAGCAGTGTACTAGTAGTAGATACAGAATTTCTGCATACAAAAAACAAGTACCTTCTCCACATGATCAAACACAATCACAGTCTCATAAAGACCCAGATGGATGTCCGCGAGGTGCCTGTCATCCTTTGGGGCATCTGAAAAAGGTAGCTTTTTCTTTTCCACATAGCGAACTGTGTCATAAGAGAAATAACCTGCCCAGCCACCTTGAACAACAACTTAAACTAATTAACACTCAGTAGATAATATAATGATGCGAACAAACAATATATCAACATTACTCTCTCACACGCGCGCGCGTGTGCTCACACAAGAAGTCGTATAACGACAAAAAATGTACTAATGCAGATTGTCGGCATTTGGATGACAAAATCTTAAGCCTTTAAAGATTTCAACTTCATTTATTATAGTCATTCGAAAAACCCGAAAAAGACATTAATATCGTGTTTTCTTTTGGTTATCAATAATTATAGCTGCACTTGCTCAAACTGAAAACATCCTAGCCGTAACAATTTCCCATTATCATAAAGTTGTTAATCCTTCCGGCAATCACGTGTCATACGTCATCAACCCGTCACCCGTGCTTTATAAATAATAGATACAGTTATATCCGTCTGAATATTTATTAATCGAATCTTAATTTGGCATGAGCCCATCTTGGTAAACATGATTTACTATGATCATAGAACTCTTACCACAGAATGCATCTGGAAGTTCGTCATTAAGAGTTGGTCTCCAATCCTGTGAGATTTTTCTGGGAATCTCCATAGGATCATCGACAATCTCCTCAGTTAACTGACCAGATTCATGGTCCATTACTGTAACCTTATTATCTTTTGCTACAATTTCCATTGTTGGCTGAGCTCCTACAACACTGTAGCGCCCCTGCAATAATTCAAACCGGATTTATATATATAAAAAAACAAACAACCTTAAAATTCAAAACCATGAAACTACCAAAACAAAGCACACTCACCACATTGGAACCTTGAAAATTAGGCTCAGCAGACTCAAAAAGAAAACTTGGAGCTTCCCGGTCATCTTCCTTAACCAAACTCCGGTAAGCAAGAACAGGAGTAAGCTGATCAGAGAATATACACTGATAGAGAGGAATCAAGTTTCCATTCTTTGATGCCTCTATAAACTTCTTTCTTTCATCAACCTCTTCAACTGCAAAAATAATAGACCCTTATTCAAAAATTCCTCTTTTTTCGTTTTTCAAAGAAAAGTCTGAAATTATTGATAAGTAAAAATGCATGTTAGGAACCACAATGAGTTTAACAAAATCACCCTGGCACGTGCCAAAATCACGTAGTGATTCTGCCAAACTCACCGTCAATCCAAACATGCACAAAATCACAAAAGCAAGAGCCTTAAATCTCAAATTTTTCCAGAGAGTCTTCCACTTATTCAAAATTAATCAGATGCATCATCTTGCATCCAGAGCTACAACATTCATCTCATCATTGAAAACAATAATCAAAAAACAACTCAACATTTTCAAATACTAATAAAAGTTTATTTAAAACAGAATAAAGATTAAAACTTTAAACTCAACAAAGATACCCATTTTTCCATTCCACCAATAATTTATCAAAAATACAAAACAAGACAAAAAAAAAAAAACTAAAACAAACATGAACTTACCAATGGCTGCAGTTGTCATGGAAGAAGCCTTCACTTTGACAGGTGAGAGTGAGCTACTGCCACCCTTTGAAACGCCGGTGAACACCGCCGGAGTAACACGGCTGCCGGAAGGAACCATAACACGATGAGAGAAACTCAGGGAATGCATTGAAGAGGATGATTTTGAAGTAATAGGGGAAATGGGAAGAGTAGCAGAAAGCATCATCATTGTAGCTTGTTCTTGTTCTTGTTCTATGGTTTGTGAAGTTATTTATTCATGCAATGTTACAAAATGAATGAATGAGAGAATAAATAGGTGAAAATTCTGTTCGGTGGTTTTACTACGAGGTGTCAACAAGGTGTCAAGTTTCAATGTACCAGAAAACATTAAAAGCTGTCTTTGTTACATTTGAACCTTGTTTTTTTCATTTTTGGTGATGATGTCTGCATTTGAGAATTCGCAAAAAGGAATATTTATTTATTTTTGGGTAAAATATTACATGTTGATAAAATATATAAAATACATTGTTTTTGCCACTTTTTATTTTGCCTTTTTGATTTTATTTTTCTTTTAAAGAAAAAAATAAAAGTCAAATCTTTTCCATATCTTCACTTTTCCTATTGACGCATCCACGTGATAACGTGGAGTCATTGAATTTTGAATAAATTTATTAAATGGTTAAATTTAGACTTTTTAGTCTTTTTTTTTATATATACTTTTTTTTTTGTACTTTAAGGGGTTTAAGCCCAAATAAGAAAAATAAAACTACAGCGAAAATAAAACTACAACGAAATTAATCGGGAAAATACACACACTTTTAAGATGTTTAAATACAACCAAAATCTTCTTTAAAGGAGGGTGTTCAAAATATGCGGCGCATGCACTGCTTTCACATCCGATGTTGACTAGTACATTTGTACATATGTTGGCTTTTTCGAAACATATTATGAATGATCCGAATCCTCCCGTCTAACTCGAGCAACTCTCTTATTTTCTTTTTAAGATTGACGCTCATCACACTACCATTAATTTCATGCCTTAAATTCTAAACAACAACCAAACAACCAGTCTCAATTTCAATTCTCGTTATACTTTGACGTCATCATAATGCAAAGACCCTCATAAATTTGCCATAATTCAGCTATATACGCAGTAGTGATTTCAAGAAATTTTATAAACCCTTCTATCCATTGGCCATTCTCATATCTCAATATGCAATTTAGTCTTTTTTTTAAATGTTAACCATTCAGTTTCTAAGGGGAGGCGACCTTGGTAGTTTAAAGTTGGCTTAATAGCAGTTTTCGCCCCATAACTTTCACGAAGTTGCGATTTTGGCCCCCTAAGAAAAAAACTATAAAATCGCCCCCTAAGTTTTGCAATTGTGGTAGTTTTGGCCCCCAAGACCAATTTTTGGTAAAAAAAAATTTAAAAAAAAAACACGTGGCACCTCACTTAGGGTGCCACATCAGCGTAGACCGAGTCAAAATTGGCCTTGGGGGGCCAAAACTGCCACAAATGCAAAACATAGGGGGCAGTTTTGTAGTGTTTTTTTCTTAGGGGGCCAAAATCGTAACTTTGGGAAAGTTAGGGGGCTAAAACTGCTATTAAGCCTTTAAAGTTCAATCGAATGGTAAGTAAAGTCTGATAAGAAATTGTCGCTAAGACAATTTAGTCTCCTTATATTCATACAACCATCAAGACATGCACTAGTAACGTGCAATTCTTTTCCTTTTTGAACGTTGTGTTAGGGTTCCTAGCATGTGCGCCGTTTACCAACCAGATTTAACCATTTCAATTAACGAATTCAGCACCGTTTATTCAATTATAATCCATTTGGTTTTACGTTTCACTCTAATTTTGGATCCAGTAGCTTCAATTACACTAACATGTTATCGGTTGCCAAGCCATTGTTCCAATCGTTTTAATTTCCACTGTGCCAATTCTTTCATCGGAATTGTAGCGTGTTTGTCCAAGGTCTCCGTTGTCGGCATGCCTTTCTCTTGTCCATGGCCCTGTGTGGTGGTCTCTCAGCAACAAACACCGCAAGCTAGTCCATGAAACAAATCATTTGCACAAGCTTTGTGGGGCCCGACAAAATTGACAACGCAAACCTACCGGTTCCAACCACCAAGGGCGATAGACTATGCATCAAAATTGAACAAGCGGAGTATGAAAAGGGTATCACCGATTGTCGGCGAAACATTCAGAGTCGTTTGGTGTTAAACAAAGGGGATAAACCCTACGCACAACAAGAGATTTGAATATGAAATTAACCAAGTTATGGCGCACGTCAGGTATGTGGAGATTGATTTCACTTGGTAGAGGTTTTTTTTGAATTTCATTTCAATAATTATGATGACATGTGCGTGGTGTAAGGAGATAGTCAATCTGGTGGGTTTTTCGTCTCTCAAAGTGGACAAAGGGTTCTGACTTGTATATGCAACATCATACTCATGCACAAGTTTGGGTTAAAATTGTGGAATTGTCGCAAGAGTATTGACGAGAGAAAACTTTGCTTGACATAACTAGTGTGGTAGCACTCTGTTAACATTGAACGCTTCAACAAAGAACCGTGTTTTTTGGCACTATGCACGTATTTTGGTGGATATGGATCTACCAAAATCTCTCCATACTGCCCACTTTTGTGTCACCATTGCAGTCTCATCAGTCATACCATGTCAAATTGTGGTTGCATCCAAAGAAACTAATGGAAGCAATTGATCAAGGAAAGAAGCCAACAAATAACCAGCTAGCTGCCACGAAAAAGGTAACACAACAATATATACCTCGTAAGAAGGAGGTTGAAGTAGGCACATCAAAGCAAACTGAAGTAGCAACAACTCATGTTGACAACACACATGATTTAATGGATCATATTTAAGGCACAATGAATGATCAGGTTATGGTGACGTATGAACCTGCACATGTGGAACAAGAAAATAGACGGGTTTCTGTTGAGGATGAGCCTATTTTGATACCAGTTACATCTTAGTCAAATTCTGAGCAAAATGTATTCCAAAACAATATTATACAAGAGGAACTGGTTTATGTTAATACTTCACAGGAGGAAACAGTCAAGGTAACACAATTGGAAACAAATGTTTCGCCGAAGGCCTAAATAGCTACTAAGCCCCCAACATGGCTGCCCAGTGCTTCAGAAGGACTTGGAATTGCTTCGTCAAATAAGGGCTATGGAGAATGATGCTTTAGACGAACATTTTACTCCTTATCTAACGAGGAAGCAAAATAAACAACTCATTAAAGCCATTACCTACAACACTCATTCCAAGGGTGAACCCGAGGGCGGTTGAGCAACACTTTTTCCTTTAGGGTCACTTCTTTTTTCTTTGTTTTTTTTTCTTGTTTGTTTTCTTGTCTTTTGAGGGTTTTGGTGTGGTCCCCCCCTCTTGTACATACTTTCCCCCTTTTTAAATAATTTTTCTGAGTTAGGTGGCATAAGATAAGAGTTTCTTGGAGGTGCCAATCTTATTGAGATGTCCAAGTCTCCCGTCTTTCCTTTCTCCTGGTTTATGGAGAAAAAAAATGTCTCATGGCTGATGGCTTACAAATCTAATTATTGTTTCTATTATCATTCTTGTTGGTCTAATCCATCCCTATGTATTGGTTATGCTACTATGTAATGACGTAGCTTGGTTGTTTTTTATTTTCTATTTTGATACTTTTTTTAGATACCTGTTAGGCACATCTTGTGTTTGATAGGATTTTTGATATACTGTGTTTATGGCTTCGCAAAAAAAAAATAGTTATAATTTTTTAATCAAATTATTTAAAAAACTAGATTATTTGATTGATAATCAATGATAAAATTGGTAAAAAAAAAAAGTAAAAAAGTTAAGCAACTTGTGAAATTGAAAGAAAAAATATTAGAACAAAATTTAATATCTTTTTATATAAAAATATAAATATCTGAAAATTGTAATTAGTTAATGAAATAAAATGGTGTATATATGAATAGTAAAAATATAAAGAAAAAGATAGCACTACAAATTTATAGATATAGATACCACCAACAATGGATGATCTATGTTATGAGGTATTTGAACCCCTTAAGTAAGTGGTTATGAGCAGGGGCCGTTCCTATGAAATAGGAGGTTCGGCTCTCTTTTTAAAATAGGTCCCCTAAAATAAAAACATAATTTTTTTGTGTAGTCAAACTTCATTAAAAAATCAGAATTAGAAAAACTTTTAAACATGAAACGAAATAAAAAAAATAAATTAAGTGAAAGAGATGTGAAATTTACCTAACGGTGTCACTTGGATATATCATTCCTCCGTTGTGGGAAAGGGGAAACAAATGGTTTATGTGAATTTTTTTTTTATTGTTGTGATTCTTTTTATTGAAATAGCTTTCCAAATTGACCGATTGAGTGATTATATAAATTGGGGGTGGTTTGGTAGCATCAAATTTATGTCCAAAGGAGAATTAGAGTCTAGAAAAAAAATCAAACGTGTACCGAAGAAAGAAAAAGAAGTAACATATTTTTTATTTTTATTTAAGTAGGGTGTGGTATTAGACTTAATTTTTTTTTTGAGGCCCATAGGTTTTGGAGGCCCGACTTGGTTGAGCTGCTTGCGCACCCCCAAGGTCGGGCCTGGTTATGAGTTTGATTTTTGACTCTTATGTATGAAAAATTTGGTTTAGAGGAAAGAACCCATCTTGTGTACCAACAAATTTCTCAATGATTAATCACTGTTAAACAATGATGAAAACTTCACATGTATAACATGGCAATCCAATAAAATAAAAATTTAAATATATTGACTATTTATCTATAAGTCATAATTAATATCGGTGGTGTCCCATGTTCGAACTTCAAACCTCCAATTTACGTGTGTGTATGTTTGTTTCTTATGGTATTTGTCACTCCACCAACCGATGAAAAAAAAATATTGGCTATGTTCAAAAGTTTATAGAAAGTGTTTTTTTTCCATTATGTTTATAGAAATTTAATAAAAAGGAAAATAGTTTAATAACAATAATACATTTTTTTTAAGGAAATAGTTATACAAACTTTGTCAAAAGTAATAATATTTTTTTTGAAGAGGCTAAAGAAATTATATTAAAAATCAAATAAAGCTCCTCTAGCGCAAGGTGTGTCAGAACAACTTAACAATCCAAACAGTTCACAAAACAAGAACCGAAAGTCACAACAACATAAAAGAAAATTACTACATAGCTTTTATGCAAAACAACGGATTCTGCCTTCAAAGAAGATAATCAAAATCAAATAAAACATAATACGATTTTAACCACTAATAAGTCTACAACTTAACATTTTCACTCCAAGCCTAAATAAGATCACTCTTATGTTGAAATATCCTTCCATTTCTTTCCTTGCAAATGACAAAAAGAACTGGAGTCCAAATAATATTAAAAGCCAGACAAGAATTTTTAGAGAACCCACCTAGGCCGCCAAACTGCAAAAGATAATCCTGAATGTTTCCATGAAAAGCCGTCGAGATACCTAGCCAACCAGAGGTCATGAACCAAAGAGAATCAAACATTTTTCAATTAATGAAAAGACGGTCTCTAACTTATGCAAAGCCACACTCAGTAGAACAAATACTATCATATATGGGCAAAATATGACGCCAAAACAAGAGTTCCTTAATTGGTAGCCAATTCAACATCAATCTGCAAACAAAAAATATTAAATTTAAGCGGAATCATTTTAAGCCACAATAGATGGTTGTAGCCCACATTAAAATCAACATCTAATGAAGTCACATTTTCATAAACACTTTTAATTGTGTACCATTTAGATGAATGAAGCTGCCAAACCCACCATTCCTCCATCTCAACCTGCAGAATAACATTAGACAATCTATCCACACGTTCCTTCACCGAATCCTCATCCTACACAAACAACCTCATACACCACTTCCAAGCCTCCCCATTTACACACATCATTTTCGTCTCCGCAATGGTAGCTAGTTTATTCTCCGCCAACTTAAAAAGTCTTCGAAAACTAGCTTCTAGCAGAACCCTATCAAGCCACGGGTCCCTCCAAAGTAAAGTAGACATCATCTTCCCCACCTCACTGTTAATATTATCAACTAACCACCCCTCATTCACCAAACCAGCCTCCATCCTAATTTTATTCAAATTCTCCCACCACACTGACCCTCATTTCCCATCGTTGAGGGTGGTCGTCGGTGGTGGGACAATCGCCTTCGCACTCTCTACCAAATACTCGCTCATTAATGATGCCATGTCATACTACTTTTAGTTAGGAAACTAGGCCACTAGTACAGAAAACACTTTTTAAATGGGGTGAAAATGACTTTTTAAATCGGTTCATGATCCGACTTATAGGTGGCCGATTTAAAAAACGGTGTTTGATTTTAAGTCTCCACCCTTTACCCGATTTAAAATCGTTTAATTTAAATCGGTTCACCCCATTTAAAATCCTTTAATTTAAATCGATTGATACCATTTAAAAAAGGTTAAAAAAGAGTCAAAAATCTTTGAATTTAAATCGGTTCACCCCATTTAAAATCTCTATATTTTAATTTTTTTATACACGATTATGGTACTGAATATAATATGATAATAAAAAAATTCATGAGCATAGCCACTAATATGAAATATCATATGATCAATGAAGGTATAAAACAATAATATTAATTTACTAAAACTTAATGTGTGCTTACTAGTACATGTCAAATTACAAAATAATTCTGGACCACAATGTCTCGTCATGTAAACATAAAAAATAAGAGAAATATTGTTCATCTAACAAAATAAGCTATTAACAGGACATGGACAAGCTTACTAGAAGAAATCAATTCACTAGCTTTAGAACCTAGAATTTGCAAAATCTTATCAACGGCCTTCTATTTTTC
>Ga0315913_1001644_pt1 | contig 25026 bp, 10 predicted proteins | sample MpolsnodulesMG_FD_207736 | JGI IMG/M metagenome (GOLD analysis project Ga0315913, IMG submission 207736) | Medicago polymorpha root nodule microbial communities from Los Angeles, California, United States - small nodules | ecosystem: Host-associated > Plants > Roots > Nodule | place: USA...
AAAGAAACAAAATTGATTAAATTAAAGTCATACATAGTATTAAAAGAATTAAAAAGAAAAAAATAATAGCTTAATATAATATATTCTAATTATAAAAATGGAAATATATATTAAAATATTTGTATGCGGTTCGGTTCGGTTCGGTTTGGTTTTGAAAAATCAATCCAAAGTCCGATCCAATCTAAGCGGTTTTCACAAAATGTCATCCAAACACATCTAATAATATTCGGTTTTGTGCGGTTTTTGGTTTTTTTGGATCGGTTTGCGATTTTAATTTGGACCAGTTTGGATTTAAACACCCCTAATTGAGACACATTTAATCTGACGAGTGTTTGTGCTTTTTAGTTGAGGCATATGAGAGGTTTAGTGTGTTTATTTGAGACCAATCGAATTTTAGTTATATCCATTCATCTAAATCGGTAGATTACATCGAAAGCAGCACACTTTTTATATTGTTAAAATTGAAGAGCAAAAATTGCGAACAAACTCACATATAATTACTGGCATAAAATGACATAATGCTTACAAATGTGACAATTAAAGTGAATGATGCGCATATCATCATTAGTTGTATGGTTTAAATGCATTTTCAACCCATTAACTTTTAAAAAATTGCGATGTTGGTCCCCTAATAAAAAAATTAACAATTTCGCCTTCTATATTTAGGAAAAAAATGCTTTTTTTATTCTCTATCTTTAGGAAAATATGTTCCTTTGTCCTTTTATCTTTAGGGAAGTATGCTCTTTTAGTCCCTTGTCTTTACAAAAAAATTGCAATTTTGTCCCTCTGTTTTAGATCATGTGGCGTCTTCTCAGTAGTTTTGCAATGTTTTGTAAAGTTAGGGAGTAAAATTGTTACTTTTTTGTTAAAGGGACAAAATCACAACTTTTTAAAAGTTAAGGGGTAAAAATGCACTTAAACCGAGTTGAATCTAACCTATCAATTTAAACGTAATAAACACCTTAAAAAGATTGGGATCCCAAATTACAGGCACCAAAATGGAAAAAATCAAACTACGCCACACTTAGCGACAACTCCCAAAATAAAAAGAACCAAATAAATGTGAATAACACCTGTATAGATGTTTGATATAAAAAAAACACTTATATAGTTTTTTTCTAAAAGAAAAAATGCTTATATAGATGTTTGGTAAAAAAAAACACTTATATAGATGTTTGGTAAAAAAATCACCTATATACATGTTGGTAGAAAAAAGAGAGATTTATGTATATAAAATGTGAGAAAAATGATGTCGATAAGTGATTACATGTCAACAAATGATCCAAAACCACCAGATCTCTGATGGATGACAAAGAAGTTAGAGAGAAGTTGGAGTTTGTCTCACTAAATTATGATGTTAATAACGAAGAAACGTCCAATTCACGGTGATTTGTTTTTTATAGATAGACGAAATGACAAATAAACATTGAAATTCACTCACACAAATAACCATTGATTCAGTTGGCTCAAAAATGTGATAAAATACATTAGGTCCCTTTGATTGTGTAACATTCTTCAACAACAAGTCTCCACATCCACTTATCAAAAACATTATCCTGCAAAAACACAATAGTCCGAAGTGTGTAACATTGTCTACTACAGAGGTTGAGTTCATTGTCATTACTGAAGTACGCAAATAGTTGTTATGGTTGAAGAAATTCTTGAAGGAGTTTGGTTTTGTTCAAAACAAATGTGTTATTTATCGATAGTCAAAGTGTTATTCATCTTCGTAAGAATCCAAATTTTCATAGTAGGTTTAAGCATATTGATATTAGGTATTATTGGATACGTGATGTTTTTGGATGTTAAGTGATAAATGCTCAAAAGTGATATATTTTTTGTGTTAATTTAGACACTTTAGTGATTTGTTTTGCAAAATACTTAAGGGAAAAGCTACAATTTGATGCAATTATGTCGTTTGTGCTTTAGTGCCTTATTCTACCCCTTTTTGTGCAGGAAAATACAAGCAAGGACCAAAAATCAACCAAAGTGCAAAACCTGAGTTTTTGGCTTACAGCGAGTTTCTTGGCTTATAGCGAGTTTTGTCCAGAGCCAACTCGCCATAAGCGAGTTCAAAAAGTTCAAGAGGATAAGGGACATGTGGAGGTCATCCATTTGAGCAGAGCAGATTTTCGCGCAACTCGCTATAAGCGAGTGAATTTCGCTATAAGCGAGTTTGACAGATTCAGCCATATAAATAGTTTTTCTCTCATTTTTTGATTATTATTCATTGTTTTTTATATTTTCTGGTTTTTAGAGAGAGAGGGGACATTTCTAGAGAGAAACATGAAGCAAGAGTGTTAGAAGTGGATTTTTCCCAAGATCTGTAGAGAAATCATGAATCTTGTCTTGAATCTTCATCTTTTCTTCCATTTTTGCAAGGCTACTATGAAAGTATGTAGCTAAATCTATCCTTTGGGGTTAGAGGTAATTGATCAAGATAATATGTATTCTTTTTTATTCTTAAATATATGGTTCTATCAATTTTTACTTGATGTTGATTTTATTCTTGTATTTAATGTTATATCTTTGATTTGAAATGATGTTGAAAGATGCTTTTGAATCTAAGGTTAGAATAATAATCTATCAAAACTTTAATTCTAGACATGGAATTTAGGTTTTGATAATCACTTTGAATATTGAAACTCAAAGCTTTTGTATCGTTTAATAGTTCAGGAAATCGACAATACAACGATGCATTCGACTATTGGATTGTTTAATAGTTTGGGAAATCAACATTTAAATGATCAATTAGAAATCACGACATCATTTGGACACGAATGATGTTGTTGAGCGATATGTGATAATATTAGTAAAGCTAGAATCCGTTTAAGCGATCATAAGAGTGCACTATTTAATGCTTGGTCAGCGACTTTAATCCCAGGCGTGAATTACCCTACCTCGTCTCAATTTTATTTCTATATTCCAATTTAGATTAGTTTTTAATGAATCAATCATTTGAACCATAAGTTTAGAACGATATCGATTGTTGAACGACTTGAATATCACGCTAGTCCCTGTGGAGACGATACACAAAAATACTTACTTTTGATATTACATCATTAAGTTGTTGGAGTTAGCTAAAGTTCACACTTATGTTAATGGTTATGATATGATGACTAAAGCGCTAACAAGATGGCAATTTGAAACTTATTATGGTACCGTCAGTTTGGTGATTTCCTCCACATAGTTGTGAGGGGGAGATTTGTTGGGCATTGGGTTCCCTTCCTATATGGAGAAAATCTCAAATATGTCAGGCCATTATGTTTCACTTATATAAGTGGAGAGATGTCGTATTATGGTTGAGAAGAGAGTGTTTTTTGTGAGAAGATTAGCGCCCAAAAGAGATAAAAAAGAAGAAGAGAAAGTCAATCCCATTTTTCTCAAATCTATCTTAGTAAAACAATAATTTGCGGATTTTTTAACTGTTGTGTCAACTTGCCTTTTGGAGAGCAGGTTCGCAACATCCGGGTCTTTCTTTTCACCGTTCGGATCGTCGACACAAAGTATTTGGAGAGAGAGATATATGCCTCGCACTGAAGCAATTTTTTAGGGTATTTTTCATTTCTCTTGTTCTCGTTTGTAAGCCTTATTACTTTGTTGTTTTGGCTAGTTGTTGGCACTATTTGTGCATCACCTTTTGAGATTCTCTTGTACCCGTATTTGATTATAGTAGAGCTATTTCACTGGTCCATACAACTCGTGGTTTATACCCTTACATTAAGGGGTTTTCCATGTTAAAATATCGATGTTCACTTATGTCTTTTATTTGCTTTAGTGTTGTCATATATTTGTTGTTGCTCCTCATATATTCTTGCAAGTTTGGGGAATTTTATTTCCACTGCGCATTGGTGTGTTACCATACTTATGTGTTAATTTCTCATCAGAATGGTATTAGAGCCCTAGTTAGGCTCGGTGGGAGAGTGAGAGCGGGATCTTAGTGTGAATCAAGCTAGTGATGTGGGTGACTCACACTTGAGGGGGAGATTGTTGGGCGCCAAGTGCGAGTGATTAAATCCCACATCAAATAGAGATGGAAGAAACGTTGGATATATAAGAGAGGAGACCCATATATCTAATGCCTCAAGTTATTATTTGGTGGAGATGTGGCGTCTAAATCTCTTAATGATCATGGAGCATTTGAGCTCGTTGTTTATCCCGCATTCGTCGACTCCCCAATAGTATTGACCTTGAATAAGGTTAATGCAATGCAAAAAATCATAATCATAATTTCGGTTGTTAATGAATATATCATATACATTTGAACAAATAATTAAATTTTGAACCGAGCCAACCAGTTTAGTCAGATGAATAGTTTAGTTGAACTAAGATCGAATTAGGCTTGATTGGTATATTGATTATCAATTTTTCATTTTTGTAATTTTCTTAATACCTTTTTAACTATCTTCGAAGTAATTAACAAATTTAAATTGTGTTACCAAGTTAAATTATTCTCAAAATTGATTGTCTAATAATAACATTTTTGTTTGAAAATGTGATAATTTTTGGAAAATTTAGTAAAATTATCATTTCATATACATGGAGTGAATCACCGTTTCACACACTAAAATTTCATCCTTCAAATTTGAAACAACCGTGAATCTAAATCTTTATGTTAATTTGCAAGGATTAGTTTAACAAAAAAAATAAAAATAATCAAATCAAACCAATGTAGATTTAAGGGGTAATAGTCACTATGGTCCTTGAAAGTATAACGAGTAATTACAATAGTCCTTTAATGTATTAAAATTTTAAAATAGTCCTTGAATGTGCAATCTGTTAGTCAAAATAGTTCTCGACGCTAAAATAATTCATCAATACTCACAATAACTCTTTTCATATAAGGACTGAATTGATAGTAAATTAGTATTTATAAGGACTGGTACAACAATAAATAAGTACATTGAATGACTAATATGATAATATTAACAAAACATTTTAATGTTAGGGACTATTTTGACTAACGAAGTGCATAATCAAGAACTATTTTGAAATTTTGATACATTGAGGGACTATTGTGGCTACTCGTTTCACATCAAGGGACAAAAATGACAATTACCCCTAGATTTAATTGATTGGACCAAAGTGAATTGTTTCACCCCTACAAAGTGTTTTATGGTTTTTTTTCTTTCTTTCTTTCTTTTAAGGCATGTTTTATGAATTGTTACATAATAGAAAACAAGGATATGAGTCCCCACGAACTTAGTTCACTTAGTAATGAATAATGTATAATATGTGCAGGAGCGGAGTTCAAACCTCGGACACCCTACTTATTCATCTTAAAAGGTGAATTTTTCTAACCATATTAGACTACTTGACAAAAAAATAAAAACAGAAAACGAGGATATAGTAATAATCTTCCTTGTTTTATAGGTTTCATTCACATGTGACAATCGTAGTCGAACAAATTACATTTAAATTACTATTGGACATTAAACGTGGACACTGTCTTATATGAATTTTGGGTTAAATATGTTTTTGATCCCTATAAATATATCAACTTTTCGTTTTAGTCCCTCTAAAATTTTCCTTCAACTTTTAGTTCTTATAAAATTTTCAATCATTACTTTTGGTCCATATTTTTAAGTTAACTTTTGTATTTTTTAATGAAATTGTGTAGAAATGTGTAGAATATTGCAAAACAAATTCCCCAAAAAAATTATAATTTTTTTACCAAAACATAAATTAAATATGAATTTTTAACCGTAAAAAATATAAAAATTCATATTAAATTCATGTTTTGTTAAAAAATTCTATTTTTTTTTTGGAAGAGATTCTTAAATATTATTATTTTTTCTACAAAATTTTATTCAAAAATATGAATTCTACATATGAGTTTACTTTAAAAGAGGGACTAAAAGTGAAGATGGGAAATTTTTTAGAAACTAAAAGTTAAAGAAATTTTTTAGAGGGACTAAAACAAAAAGTTGATATATTTACAGAGACCAAAACATATTTAACCGATGAAATTTTTATCTTACGTTGACGATTAGGTTCTTAGAGCAATTCCTAGATGAAATTTAATTCAATACACTGTGACTTAGATCTCATAATAGTTGGCCAAACACGATGATATATTATATGATCATTTTTGCAAATTCATATAATTTTAAGATGAATATAAAGCTAACTTGAGTGGAACAAATTTTTTTTTTTTAGATAGACACAATAACACTAGTCATTAGTCATTAAGAATAAACTTACAAAATTTGAGATTCGAATCCAACATTCAACTTGACAATTTTATTATTTTTATCGATTAATTAAGACTTGTGATGAAGTACGCTCTATTTATCATTAATCAATATCTGGTATTCGAGACTTAAAAAATGGGACTACATCTTTTTTAATTCATTAAACTAATGTAGTCTTTTATTTTGTTACAAACCTAATGTAGTCTACTTAATGTAAGTCCGGTCGAGTATAAAAGTTTTTATAATGTAATTTTGTTTCTTGTGTTTTGGTCTTTCATCAACAATATTTATAGGCTGCAATGGGGACAAGTGTTAATATATTTTATTTCCACTCTCCATCTTATCTTCAAATCTAATTCTCTTTATGTCTTGTTTGTTAAATTCAATGATAAAATAAGTTTAATTTAACATTGAAATATTCTCTCATTAATTGTATTTGGTAAGGTAGTTTGATGGTTTTTTTTAGAAATAGTTTGATGGGTTAAACTACAATTAATTATACTATATTAGTGAAGTCCTCCTGAGTTTAGCTCAGCAGATAGAAACAATGCATAATATATATAAGATCTTGGGTTCAAAACCCCAACCACTACAAAAAAGAGAGAGACTATATTAGTGAAATTTGAGACAAATAAATAATATAATATAAATGAAACATTTGAATCCACTTGAGTTGGTATTATCATATTGATTTAAGAGCTTAGAGAGTACTCTTCATCAGAGGTTTATGTTTGATTGTCTCCTATGCTAATTTGATAGGCTGATATAAAACCATTATAGTAAGTATGTGGGAGTAGTTTATATTAGGAATCACTCGTTTCCTAAAGTCAATGCTACTCTGTTCTCATTGCTGTATATTGCAAGGAAACCACCTAGAAAATCAATAGCTACAGCCTACAAACCATACCCAAAACTCAAGAATTCCAACCCTATAAAAGTACACAACTTCGTACCATAAAATTCATCAACACAAAACCTCACCATCACAAAAAATTCAAAAACTTCATCACCATTATGGGTTGGGTCGCACGCAGTTGTTGCACATTATGTTGCCTTGTAGTCCTCTTCGTAATTACCATCATCGTCTTCTGGATAATAGTCTCCCCCTCAAGCGTGAAATTTCACGTAACCGATGCAGCTCTCACCGAGTTCAACCTCACAAACAACAACTTATATTACAATTTCAAAGTGAATGTCACAGCAAGAAACCCCAACAACAACATCATAGTCTATTATCGAAGAATTAGGGCCATTGCTTGGTACAAAGACAATGATTTCAGTCATATAACTTTGACACCCTTTGATCAAGGACACAAGAATACCACTTTTCTTGGACCTATAGAATTTAAAGGAAATGCTATCATCAAACTTGGACGTCAACAACTTAACGAGTATTCTGAAGAGACACGTCTTGGGATTTATAAAGACTTGGCCGTTGATTTTGATATTCGAATTAGAGCTAAGTATGGAAGCTTCTATAAGAGTGGTCGGTTTAATCCACCGGTTCTGCAGTGTCGTCGTTTGAGAGTTCCTTTGGTTTCTTCTTTCAATAGTAACTCATCATCACCATTTTCTTTTAGTACCAGAAGATGTAGCAGTGGTGATTTCTTTACGGACCGTGATCTAAATAAAGCAGCAACAGTTTGATATCTTTAGGTGGATTTTCTTTTATACAACTGTTCTTCATATCTTCATTTGTTTTGTTTTAAGAAATATTCTATTCAATTATTTTTAATTTCGTTTCACCTGATGTATGTTCTTGCCTTCTTTTTATTTGAATCGATAATTTATATATATATTGAAACAAACCTTTGATGGAGCCAAAGTCTTCTACATATTGCAGAACAAGCTATATTCCATATGAGATCTATCTGGTTGTGGTAACATAGTCGAAAAGTAGTAAATAGCCGTTGTTACATTACACCTAAAAATAAATAACTTGTTAGCCAAGATCGGAAGACATGCGATTCTATTGTAGACGTCAATAGACATGCGATTTTGACTAACATGATAACAAAAATATAAAGATGTTAGTTAATTTTGTCAAAAAAAAAAGATGTTAGTTAATTGATATAAAGTGGTGTAACTCTTTTTTCATGGGGGGTTGTGCGATCACTGATCGCAGGCCAACTACAACAAAATATGATGTAGATTTCACTATTTGAGTTGATTTTAGGATAACACCTTTCCAAAAATCCAACTGAGGAGGTCATTTTCTTAGGTTACGGGGCTTCATGATCATCCATTGACCCTATTGAGGGCAAACCATTAATTATAACTTCATAAAAAACAGAGGTGGGAATATGCCAGGTTAGGTCAGGCTTTGATAGGCTCGAGTCTGACCTACGAAAAAATTTACAGGCTTGAGCTTGCCCTATAGCCTTTCGTAGGCCTATTTTTTTTGGCCTGGTCTGGCCTATTTAAAAGCCTGGCCTGATGATGCTTGAAAAATAGTTGCCTATTTCCCATGCATACTTGGTGCAAGTATACATTGTTGCAATAAATAGAGTATCGATCCCATGAGGATTGTCGCGCCTAAAGCTTCTTCCAAGACCTAGTACTTGTGAAATTAGCCTCTCTTTATTTGTCGCCCGGTTCAAATGAGTTTATCCAAATCAACAATAATTTAGATGTCTCATCAATTCGATCTTTAGTCATTTTTTTGAAACACTAATTTGGATACCTGGAAAATGTGGTTAATGATGTTCTAAGTAAATTATATTGAGTAAATTATCTATTGAAGTAATTAACACATTTAAATTGTGTTACCAAGTTAAATTATTCTCAAAATTTATTGTCAAATTTACGTGTAAAATAACATTTTTGTTTGAAAATGTGATAAATATTGGAAAATTTAGTAAAATTATCATTTCATATACATGAATCACCATTTCACACCCTAAAACTGTAGGCGTTGAACATTCATCCTTTGAAATTTGAAAATAGACAGAAAAGAATCTTGGTCTTTATGTTAATCTATAAGGACTAGTTTGACAACACAAAAACATAAGCAAATCAAACAAATGTAGATTTAATTGATTAGACATTTTTTTGGAACGAAAATCGAACCAAGGTGAATCGTTACACCTCTATAAAGTGTTTTGCAAATAGTTTTTTTTTCTCTCTTTTAAAATATGTCTTATGAATTGTTACATAGACAAAATGATAGTCACTAAAAATACAAGTAGAAGGTCCCTGTGAGCTTAACTCACTTGGTAAGGGATAATGCATATTTTATGCAGGGGTCGGAGTTCGAACCTCGAACACCCCACTTATTCACTTTAAGGTGAATTTCTCTAGCCGCTAGGCTATTTAACAAAAAAAAATACAAGTAAAAGATTTGAGATTTGAATTCAAATTACGAGATTCAACTTCACAATTGTGTTATTTTTGCCAATTCAAACCTATGAACGAAGTACACTTTATTTCTTATTAATCAATGTTTGGTATTCAAGACATAAAAAAAGGGATTTCGTTTTTTTTTTTTAACTAATGTAGTTATGGGTGTAATGGTTTGGTTTGGATCGATTTTTGTCAAAAAAATGTTCAAACCAATGAAATCTTCACCGGTTCGGATTGGTTCGGTTGTTACTGTTTTTCAAAAAAGAAACCAAACCAAACTAGTTGGTTTGGATCGGTTCGGTTGATCGGTTTGTTTGAAAATACAATTAATAAAATCCATATTTTCACAAATGTGTTTCATGCATACAACATACTCAAATATTTCATATAATTTTGTTTTCCATGTTCTCTATTTTTCAAACTACTTTGCATAACTAATATGAAAAAACTAACAAGAGATGAGCGATATCCCAACAACGATGAAGAACGATGAGTTAGGTGTGACTGACGGTCAGTGTTCTTTTTTAGTAAAAATGAAATAGAGAATAAATGATGAGATGAGATGATGATGGGAGAAAGTGAATGAATTGATGAGTATTTTATGTTGAACTTTAATTTTGAGCTTAATCATAAGTGTGTGTGTGAAGAGGGATAATACTACTAAAATGGGGAGTGAGGTTAGCATCGGTTCGGTTCATCAGTTCTTTGGATTTAAAAATTAAAAACTAAGAACCAAACCAAATAAGGTCGGATACGTTTTCGATTTAGTTTGGTTTGAATTTTCAGTTTCATTGATTTTGTCCGAACTACTTACACTAATCATTAACTAATGTACTCTACTAAATGCAAGTCCGGTCAAGTTTAAAAGTTTTTTTAATGTAATGGTTTTTCTGTGTTTTGGTCTTTCATCAACGATATTTATAGGATGTAATGGGGACAAGTGTTAATATACTATTTTATTTCTACTCTCCTTCTTATCTTCAAATCTATCTCTCTATGTCGTGTTTGTTGATTTCAATGATCAAATGAGTTTCGTTTAATATCAAGATATTTTCGCATTGATTGTAATTGGTAAGGTAGTTTGATGGGTTAAACTACAATAAATTAGATTATATTAGTGAAAAAGTCCATATTTCATTTGAGACAAATAAATATTATAAAGGAAACAATTGTAATACGTGGGAGTAGTTTACATTAGGAATCACTCGTTTCCCAAAGTCAATGCTACTCTGTTCTTATTGATGTGTATATTACAAGGAAATCACCTAGAAAATCAACAGACCATACCCAAAACTCATGAATTCCAACACTTTAAAAGTACACAACTTCGTACCATAAAATTCATCAACCACAAAATCTCACCATCACAAAAACAAATTCAAAAACCTCATCACCAATATGGGTTGGTGCGCACGCACTTGTCGCGCATTATGTGCGGCTGTAGTCCTCTTCGTAATTGCCGTCGTCGTCTTCTGGATAGTAATCTCCCCCTCAAGCGTGAAATTTCACGTAACCGATGCAACTCTCACCGAGTTCAACCTCACAAACAACAACTTATATTACAATTTCAAAGTGAATGTCACGGCAAGAAACCCCAACAACAACATCATAGTCTATTATCGAAGAATCACCGCGATTGCTTGGTACAAGGACAATGATTTCAGTCGTGTGAGTTTGACTCCCTTTGATCAAGGACACAAGAATACCACTTTTCTTGGACCTATAGAATTTAAAGGAAATGCTACGATCAAACTTGGACGTCAACAACTTAACGAGTATTATGAAGAGATGCGTTTTGGGATTTATAACGATTTGGCTGTTGATTTTGATTTTCGAATTAGAGCTAAGTTTGGCAGCTTTTATAAAAGCGGTCGGTTTAAGCCACCTGTTGTTCAGTGTGGTCGTTTGAGTGTTCCTTTGGTTTCTTCTTCCAATGGTAACTCATCATCATCAACATTTTCTTTTAGTCCCAGAAGATGTAGTGCTGATTCTTTCTTTTTAGACCGTGATATAAATAAATATTGATATCTTTATGTAGATTTAATACAACTTTTCCTCATATTGTACATCAAAAAATTCATGTTGTGATTCAATTCCTATGTTTTGTTTTATGAAATATTGTTGTTCAATTATTCTTAGTTTCTTTTCATCTGTGTGCGGTTCTTGCCTTTCTTTTTCTTTTTGAATCGACAAATAATATCGAAACATTTAAACTCGAGCACAAGATGTATCCGGAGAAAAGACTATGCACCAACCACCAAAAGCAAAAAATCAGCAAAAATATCCCTCAAAATTGGTCTCAATTGTACAATACATACACTAAATAACCAGCATGAACTGCACAAAGAAACCGAAAATACCAAAAGCTAGAAAACTATCGGACCGCCTCGCCAACACTTCAAATTTAAACACAAAGAAGAAAACTTGACCCGAGGCTGTAAACGGCACATTACTCATTCCATACAACAGCAGCAGCAGCTCAAAAACCTGAAAATTACACACCAGTTCGCGAAATCCACTTGGCTGCATGCACAAGAGCCAAAACTGGATCGAAACAACAATCTACTACTGTGTTTCAGCAACAGTAACTAAACTATAGCAGGTTAAAAAACTAATTCTGCCTTATCTAGACACGTTTATAAGACTCCTACAAAACTGAATTCTGCTGCCGACTATTCTAGACCGAAAAAAGGCCACAATTACCTCGCCATGCAATTCAACGGATTCCACTCCTATTCGTAATACATGCGCAGAGTTGAATTACTTACAAGGGAACCAATGCCAAGCCAACGCCTAAATTTTATCAACCACGTCTTCTACCAAATAGACCACAGGGTTACTTGTCAAATAAGCATCAGGTCACAGGTGCTTATTTTGCACATACCCTCCCCGATAAGCGATAGAAAGGAGATATAAATCTGGTGGCACCAACGAGATGAGACCCAACCATCTAAAAACCTTGTACCAAATTTCTGATGGAAATTTATAGTGTAGAAACAAGTGAATCAAATTTTCCATTGACTCTCCACACAGCTAACAACCAATTGGATCCAAGTGCGAGATAATCCCCCTCCGAAGCACCTTAACTCTTGTTGGAATTTTATTTAGGACAAGCTTCCACAAGAAGGTACAAACGTTTGATGGAGCCAAAGTCTTCTACATATATTGCAGAACAAGCTATATTCCAAATGATATCTACCAGGTTGTGGTAACATAGTGGAAACAAGTTGTAAATAAGTAGATTTAACTGTTGTTAAATCTAAAACTAAATAACTTGTTAGCCAAAATCGGGAGACATGCAATTTAGAGTCAGGCGAACTCCTTTCAATCTAGGCTTAATTATACTTTTGATCCTCGCATTTTGACCAGCTCACGAAAATGGTCCTACCTATTTCAAATCGAACAAAATCGTCTCTAAACTATCATGTTTTTTGCAGTTTTAGTCCTACCTCCTATTTTCAACTCCAGAAACGCAGAGAAATGACGGTTTTAGACCTACCCCTATGCTCAACCATGAAATAAACAAGGAATAAAACATGTGGGTACAATGAATCCACTTTATTTAACACACTAACAAAAAAAAACCCTAATTTCAAAGATATGTTTCAAATTAGAGTTTTTTTGGTTAGTGTGCTGAATAAAGTGGATTCCTTGTACCCACATGTTTTATTCCTTGTTTATTTCATGGTTGAACATAGGGGGTAGGTCTAAAACTGTCATTTCTCTGCGTTTCTGGAGTTGAAAATAGGAGGTATTACTAAAACTGCAAAAAACATGATAGTTTAGGGACGAGGACCAAAAGTGTAATTAAACCTTCAAAAGTGTAATTAAACCTTCAATCTATTGAAGGTTAGACGAGTGTGAATGCAACCAATTAGAGTTAGTCAGATCTTTATTAGGTAGGTGTAGGTCTACTAAAACGTCTACAAAGGTCGTTGAAGTATTAGAATTAGTCAAAATTCAATAGAACTTGATAATTGGACAGTTTAATCGTATGTTTATAACAATGCTAACCGAAGAAAGCTAAGAGCATGAAAGCACGTTCTAAGAGAGTTGTGCACATGTCCTCGTGAGTTTAGCTCAGTTGGTATAGATAATGCATAAAATATGCAAGGTCCGGGGTTCAAACCTCGGTCACCAAAAAAAAAAAGAGTTGCGCACATGTGGCTATAAGCCATGGAAAAATGTCACGAAACTAAAAAATTCAAGTCAAACGTGGGCACCACGTATCCATGTAAATATTGGAGCAAGAGGGGTTTAATGTGTTACTTAACGTGACCATATTAAACATTTCGGTTACGTAAATTATAATTTAGTTTCTCAAAATTAAGAAAAGATGATAGTTTGGCCTGAAGAAGATAATCCAAGTTGAGACGGAAGAACTCGTCATGTATGTCTTACATGTTACCTGATAAAGATTAATCACTATTAAATAAAGGTGAAGATTTTGTATTAGTAACATGATAACAAAAATATAAAGATGTTAGTTAATTTATATCAAATGTTGTAACTCTTCTTTCAAGGGGGGTCGTGGGATCGTCAATCACAGGACAACTCAACAAAATATGATGTAGATTTCACCATTTGAGTTGATTTTAGGATAACACCCCTTCCAAAAATCCACTCGAGGCCATTTTCTTAGATTATGAGGCTTTATGATCATCCATTGACCCCATCGAGGTAAGTATAATGCGTAACATATGAAGTTGTAACCGATGAAATTAATTATAACTTCAAAAAAGAGGGCAACAAATTTCAGGACAATTTGAATAAGACAATTTCAAGTCACATCACAAAAAATGTTGATTACACCTCGATAAGATCAAAATACCCTTAAAATAAAGTAAGTTTTCAATTGTATCTAAAGCCATGCAGTGTTAAAGGTTACATATTCTTTTATCTAAACTGGGTTAATGTAGTTGATAAGTGAAAAAATTACTTAATTTTACCAATATATTTTAGGGTTAAATAAGTTTTTGATCTCTAAAAATATTTAATATTCTGTTTTGAGTATGTCTAAAAAATTTCGATAAGTTTGTATCCAAATTTTTTTTCTGTCACGACTTTTGATCAATGCTTTTAAGTCAATTTAATGTACCCTTCATATTTTTTAATGATATTTTTTACAAAGATATATAAAATAGGGTTAAATATGTTTTTGGTCCTTTTAAATATACAAACTTTTCGTTTTAGTCCCTCTAAAATTTTCCTTAAACTTTTAGTGCTTATAAAATTTTCAATAATTACTTTTGGTCCTTATTTTTAAGTCAATTTTTGTATTTTATTTAATGAAATTGTGCAGAAATGTGTAAAATATTATAAAAATCTCTCAAAAAAAAAAAATTAGAATTTTTCACAAATCATAAATTAAATATAAATTTCTAACCGCCTGAAAATATAAAAATTCATATTTAATTTATGTTTTGTTAAAAAATTCTAATTTTTTTGAGAGAGATTTTTATAATATTATAAATTTTTCAACAAAATTTTATTCAAAAATATGAATTTTACATACGAGTTTACTATAAAGTAGAGACCAAAAGTGAAGATGAAAAACTTTTGGGGACTAAAAATAGAAGAATTTTTGGAGAGAAACTAAATTGAAAAAGTGACATATTTATAGGAAAAAAAAACATATTTAACCCTATATAAAATATTATAACAATATCTCTCATAATTTTTTTCTTTTGAAAAAAATATGAATTTACATAATTTTTTAAGTGATAAATGCTTAAAATTCACATTTAATATCTTTTTTCAAAAGTTAAACTTTTACCTGAGATATTTTATAGTATTCTAAACATTTTTGAAAGATAAAATATTCTATAATTCCTAAAAAAGAAAGAAATATTCTAACGTAAAAAAAATTCAAAATTTCAAAGAGTACAATTTACGTAAAAGCAAATACCAACACTCTCCGCCGCGTCCCCTCCCACCACTGCCGCGCGCCGCCTCACTCGTCACAACCAAACCAACAGAAGGGGAAAAACGGAAACAAAAGGGGAAAACGAAATTGAAGGTTAGTTTAAAAATTGCTCATTCTTTCTTCTTATTTAATTGCTAATTACTTATTATTGTTTGCTAATTTCACTGTTATTGCAAATCTTGAAATTTCAATATAATCTTGTTGGTTTGAAATTTTGTTGCTAATTTTGTTGATTTTTTATTTATTTATCATATCATATGGTGTGTCTAATTTTACTGTTAGTTTAAAATTGTGAAATTTCACTCAATGCATTTAATCCTATATGCATTTATTATTTTTGCTAATTACTAATCATCTCTTAATTTTATTTATGGGTTCAACTTCATCGCTGCGGAATTTCTCAAGAACAGTCATAAATTTCAGGTTCTACATTTTTTTCAATCTTCCCCTGTGTCTCCTACGGGTCCACTTTTACTATGAGAGCCGGGCCTTCAATTTCATAGACACGACACTGTCCTAGTCATTCGAAAACCCCCATCCATGGTCATAGGCTCGTAGCACATCTTAGTGCTGCCTGCCTATTTCCATTCTCCGTGGATTCCAAGGATTCATTCATCTTTGTGCTTTCCAATCTGTTTTGGAGCGATTCTATGTTTGATTACAATCTCAAGGGTTTCATTCACTGCACGCAATGACTATAACAATCTTTTCTTCTTCTACAAGTTTCATGAAGTATGTTGTTCCTATTTTCTTTCACAAAAACCTCCTTCCTTGTTTTTGCTGCTCCTTCTACTCAACTTCAACCCTATTCCCTCAAATTGATAATATCGATCGCGACAATGCTTCTTCCTTATTCAACCGTATGCTCCATATGCATCCCACGCCACCCATCTTTCAGTTTAACAAGATTTTAGCTTCCCTTGTTAAATCCAACCATTATCCCACCGTTGTTTTGCTTTGTCGAAAAATGGAATTAATTGGTGGAGTTAAACCTAACTTAGTCACTTTCAACATCTTGTTGAATTGTTACAGCCACTTAGGTCATATGACTTTTGCTTTTTCAGTATTGACGAAGATTATCAAGATTGGTTATCATCCAGATGTTGTTACCTTCAATACACTTATAAATGGATATTGTCTTAAAGGTGAGAATGATGAGCTATTGCGCTTTTATGATAAGGTGGTAGGTTTGGGATTTCAGTTGGACCAAGTTAGTTATGGTACATTGATTAACAAATTATGTAAAGTTGGAGAGACAAGAGAAGCCCTACAACTGTTGAGACAGGTTGATGGTAAATTGGTTCAGCCTCATGTAGTAATGTACAACGTGCTTATTGATAGAATGTGTAAAGATAAACTTTTTAACAATGCTTTTGATTTATATTCTGAAATGCTTGCTAAGAGAATTTCTCCTAATGTTATCACTTACAATACTCTACTTCATGGCCTTTGCATCGTTGGACAATTGAAAGATGCAATTAGTTTGTTTAAGATAATGGTATCGGAAAACATCAACCCAACTGTGTATACCTTTAATATATTGGTTGATGGTTTTTGTAAGGAAGGAAAGGTGAAAGATGCTAAAGCAGTGTTAGCTGTGATGATGAAAGGAGGAGTTAAACTTAATGTTGTCACTTATAGTACTTTAATTCGTGGCTTTTGCATTGTTGGTAAATTGAAAGAAGCAGTTGGTTTGTTTGATAAAATGATATTGGGAAAGGTTAACCCAAACGTGTATACTTTTACTATATTGGTTGATGCTTTTTGTAAGGAAGGGATGACTAAAGAAGCTAAATATGTGCTCGATGTGATGATGGAAAAAGATGTGACACCTAATGTTATCACTTATAGCTGTTTAATGTATGGATATTGTCTAGTTAATGAAGTGAACGAGGCAAAGAGTATATTCAAAGGTATGATTCAAAGAGGAGTGGCTCTTGACGCTCATAGCTACACTATCATGATTAATGAGTTTCGTAAGAATAAAACGGTGGATGAAGTCTGGAAACTCTTTGAAGAAATGCAGTCCAAACAAATATTTCCTGATGTGGTAACTTACAGTTCCCTTGTTGATGGTTTGTGCAAATCGGAGAGAATTGCAAATGCTTTGAAGCTCGTCGATGAGATGCATGATAGAGGTCAACCACCAAATATATTTACTTACAGTTCTATATTGGATGCTTTATTGAAAAAGCATAAGGTTGAAGAAGCAATTGAATTATTTAAAGAATTTAAAGACAAGGGTATTCAACCAAATGTGTACACATACACTATTTTTATTGACGGATTGTGTAAAAATGGAAGACTAGAGGATGCATGGAAAGTTTTTAAAGATCTTTTGGTCAATAGCTACAATCTTAATCTTAATGTATATACATATACCGTTATGATCCGTGAGTTTTGTAAAGAGGGCTTGTTTGATGAAGCTTTGATGTTGCTGTCAAAAATGAGAGACAACAGTTGCATTCCAGACACTGTAACTTATCAAACAATTATCAGTTCTCTTCTTGCTAAAGGTGAAAAGGATAAGGCATGGAAACTTCGTGAAATGATTGCGAGCGGTGTACTATAAGAGTGTAATTAGGTAAGATGGTTCTCTTGTTACAAATTGTTATTTTGAATTTACATTTCAACTTTATGACATTATTTTGATTTTGTTTTTGCCTCACCTAATGAGATACAGAATTTTGTTATTGTTGTTTCTGTTTAGTGTGTTTATACTTCAGAAACTGAGAAGTTTTAGCTTGAGGGGAAGTGGTAGAATATAATTTTTATCGTTGTCTTGGGATTTTACAAACTGTGCTACTCTTGATTTAGCCAATTTCTTATTCTCAATAGTTAATATCTTGCTACTCTAGATTATAGAAAAACCACTTCAATAGAAAAGGAGAATATGCGTGGAATCTGATGGGATAATGCATCGACCATTGGTGAAGAGACTGAAATCTGGTAAGAGATATCCCAAATTGATAGGCAGACGCTGAATAATAATTATTTAGCGTACCACATTAAGAATCTATAAGCTCTACACTTTTCATATACATCTATTAGTACTGTATGCATGAGACATGTAAAAAAGTAAGTTTCAGAGTAGAGAGAATTTGAGAGAAAAGGAGAAAATTAAAGAATTTGAATTGTGTTATTTTCAATCTGATAAATTGTGCACCAATCATATTTTATAGATGGTAGTTGAAGCTATCACTAGCAGAGTGCAGTAACAGTAACCTATGGCCAACACTGCAGAGTGCAGTGTGGCATGACTAGAAGAGAAAGGAGTCAAGGAAAAGTTATTTCTGTCATTGACTTGGAACCATTAGTAGTTTCAAATTTCAACAGATCTAAAATATAAGCCAGGACCATCTGCGTTATACAGAATAGAACTCACATCTCTATAACCTTCCATCACCACGAACTCTCATTTTATCAGATGAAATTTTTCAGTATCCACTTATGATGTATGTCCTGAGCAAACTTGCATTCTTTTTTTCAATGCAAAATAATCACTTGTTGATTTGTTGCAAATAGCTTAAAGTGGTTCTGTAATAAAGTGATTTATTGTCACATAAACAAGTGACTTAGAAGTGTTTCCTTTGAATACTCGTGCTGCTGCATAATGATTCTAATTTTACTAAGCTTAAGTATTTTAGACCTGCGTTGTACACACACAACAAGCACAAGCATGTCACTTATATTTCTGTGTAACGAGTAACTAAGTAGGTCATGAAGTTGTTACGAGGAACAGAATTTAGATTTTAGATCTTGAATACTTGTAAGAGGCATGATTCTATTTGCTGCACAATTGCTGATTTTGTAGTTTTAGATGTGGATTTTATCTTGAATTTTGATTTAAATTGTTTATAGAACTTTACAGATACAAACTTCATAGCCTTTGTATCAGTAATTAGTAATCTTTTTGGTAGGAGTGATCTGTTAAATTTTGATACAACAACTTTGATAGCCTTTGTATCAGTAATTAGTAATGGTGTAACGGAGAAATTTTTGGCTATTCTCGAAAGTGAGCGGAGACAGCAATTTAAGGGAAACTTTGACTTTGTGATTGCATAAGAGAGTTATCGTTTTATTTTTGCCACCTGCTTTGCGTTTTTTTTTAACTTCTGCATATTTTTGTCCTTCCTATGAATTAACTTTAATAACCTAAAGTTATATGGCGTTTTAGTTAACTATGAAAATTCAATATTTGCATTGTATGTAGTTTTTATAATCTATTCTGGTTTTTATCTGAGTCAAATGAATTGACAAAAGCTTTCCTCAATTTTTTCGCTAGATCAGGCCTGAACTTCAATATCCAATCCATCTGGAATTTGGTAGAGTCCTATGTGGGAAGACTGGCATAATTAGTGAGGGTGTTCTTTCAGAACGTAAGCTGGTACTGATGCGTGGAGGGCCCAATGAGAAACTTGGAGCTGAGAAGCTGATAAGTTTTCGCAGGTGAGTATGATGAGCTATTCTTTATCTATTTGGACCACTTAAGTTTATCTGCAAAACAACCAAGGATTTATTTTTTATTTTTTTTAGTGGTAGGCACAAAGAATGATGTTTCCTCAAAGTTTAGAACATTCACAAACATATATAAAAAATGTATAATAAGATGATTACATTGATATCCCTTCTAGACTCTGGAATACCCAATAAAGACACATTTTACAATCCAAGTTGACAAATTATCATGATTAGTAGAGCAGCATTGAGCATTGTCAAATAGCGGCTAAAGTGACGCTATAACGTAGTGGAATTTGAACAAATAAAAATTGTTCTGCGATATGCTATTCAATATGTAAATATAGTAGTGTTATAGCACTGTAACATAGTGAAATTTGAACAAACTGCTATTTTCTGTGATCCACGATTGACATCATATTGTAGGAGAGAGATTATGAATAAATGATAATTACAATTGCCATAAGCAGATGTTTTGCTGAACTTGTATCGTACAGTAGCATTAATTGATTTTCTTAACCTAATCCTGTGTGTTCACACTTGACATTAAGTTTCTACGTCGATGTAATTTTCTTCCTGATAATCCTTCAGCACGTATGATGGGCCTCCCAGCAACTAGGAAACTGACATTAAAATAACAAGGTTACCTTTGGCACTGGTGACCTTTGGCACTGGTGACCTTTGGCATGCCCCAACTTCGACGCAAAATATGGCCTTGGTTGGAGCAGTTTCAATGTTGCCAAGGGCCTTAACTAGCGATTAGTTACACACATTCATGGAAACAAGTGTTGAAGCATTCGCTCGTAAGCAACTCAAGTAATAGAATTTAATTTCAATTAAACGGGTTTGCCATGCCCATTCATCAAAATTCAATTGCATAATGATATAGGCAAATATATGATTGAATATTATTTTAAATGACAACCATCTAGTCTTTCCTATCGCTCTATATTTACACATCATAAAAGAAGACAAACTATGCAGTGGTGTCACTGCCACCGTAGTTTTTGGTTGAAGTCATATGTTGTTTACTTGTTAGTTTTTCAAGTTCTGACATGACTTTATTTTTCTTCCCATTTCCAAGTGAACTACTTTGCGTGCTTCAATTTTTTTCAATCACTGCTAAATTTTAGCGGATAAGAAACAAATGAATCAAAAAAATTTATGATCAACCAAATTCTGTTTGGAGGTGAATGTTTCTTCATAATCTAACTTCGTAAATGAATTTGAAGTCATTTGAAAACAAGGAATAAGGACTTCAATAGCTGAATATGTATCTAAATGCTTTTGGTTCAGTTTTAGACTTTTAGCTGGTAGGGATCGTTCTTTTAAAGAAGCATATCCTTGGATACCTCCAAAGCAGTTTTCCTGGTTTTGTTAATCCGTCTTAAGTATATATGCAAGTATCCGAATAGTTGATGTCACAAGAAATTATGTTTTGTGGGAGCACCGTTATCTGCGGTTTTTGTTTCTAACAAATTGTTTCTAGTCTCCTTTATAGTAACTAATCCTATTTCATACTTTTCAAAGGTTTTACAAATAACTGAAGAGTTATAGACTAATTGCAACGGTGTTCCAAGAGGTCTTAATGAAAACATATTGAGAGGGAAAAATAAATTTAGCATGATCAGTGAAAGACATAAAACGCCCTTTACAAGTCAATACATGAAAATGCCTCAAGAATGTATATTGTATTTGAGATGCCTATTGATAGTTGAACAATGGGTGCAGATGTGAAGAATCACAACAGCAGCGTGGGTGATTACATGAATCTTATGTTGCCGTTGGAAAAGAAATTGGATCTTTTGATGAATGCATGATTTGGTGAAAATGCAAAGTTGATGCCTCTGTACTACTGCCACTTTCCTGCTATCACTAAAAGCGAAAGCAAAGTCCTTGGGGCCATTATGGTGGCTGTTACGGAGGTTGTGATAGGAATTTGCCAACATGTATTCTGGTCCGAAACCTGTACAAAGATTGCAGGTATTCACAAAGGTTTTCAAAGCTCTATAAGTAGTTAGCTGGTTTGATTTACAATTATTGTTTCTTGTATTGCTATTGTGCAGGTCAGGGTTATGTACCTTTTTTTTTGGGTTCCTTATCTAAGTTTCTATTGTTTGTTTAAAGAGAATGATACTGCAATGTAGTTATTGCTTCTAGCGTGGCATTTACTAGGCTGATTTGGTCTTTTCAAACTCATCCAGGGACTGCAGGATTTGGAGGACTTGATCGGAATTATGACAAAGCTTTTCAATTTGGATTTTATGCGAGTATAGGTTGGTCAAATATCCTTCATGTAGAGATTCAGTCTCTCCTTGTTGGTCTCAAGTTGTGCTGGAAAGCCCGCTTTCGGAAGTTTATATGCTATTATGATTCTCTTCACGTGGTGCAGTTAGTATCATTGAGCACTCATTGCTTTCACCATTATGCCAATATGTTGGAGATTATCAGAGTTTACATGAAGAAAGATTGGAATTTTTCTCTCCATCAGACTCTTCGTGAGGGCAATGCTTGGGCAGATATTCTAGCAAAATTGGGAGTTACTTGTATAGATACCTTGGTTACGGTCTACAAGCTGCCGCAGTTCCTCTCCTCGTCTTTGTTAGTTAACATTGTTGGAGTGTCCTTTATTAGGACTTAGTAACCAAAAAGAAAAGGTTGATGGAAGAATGCAAATGGATTTGTTGAAACCACCACAACCCCTTGTGTCGATAGCTTGCATTCTCATGTTACTATGCCTCAGTTCCCTGAGTGTAACAGTGGATGATTTCAATCAAATCCCATATATATATATATATATATACACATACTGATCTTATGGTCTCCTTTTTAATGTGATTGTCATGTTCTATATGCTAATAAATAAGAACTCGAGGAATGTGTTAATCTGCATACCTCAAATAAGAATGCAAATAGATTTGTTGTGTTCATGGCACTACAAGTTAGCGTGGAAAGAGGTTACCGAAGAAAGTGAAGTGTTTTATTTCTTTATATCAAATTGGTGCAATTTTTACTTTCCATCCTTTACATTTCTCATGCTTTGGTCAAATGTTAATTACTATATCTATTTTGCCTCTTCAAAACAAACAAAATCTAGAGAAGAAAATTGTAACGAAACATTTTACCTCTAATCATTATGCCCAAAAAGTGTTACAAACTTGAATCAAAAAAGAAAATATTTTACGATCAAACTACAATTCGTTATGTATCAATTTTACAAACCAAGTAATGAGAGGGAGGGAGAGGAGAGTCCCTGCAAATATAGCCGACCACATCAGTGTCATCATCCACTACTGTCATGCTTGAGTTCCACCGTCTATCCACCATATTGTGTCATTCAGTCATCGCCAATGTAAGAGAAACCAGGTGGTTGTTTTGTCGCTGGTAGTCTGCTGCTGCTATTTTTACCTCTCCTGATTTCTCCCTTCCACTCTCATGTCTCACATATCATCTCCCTCCATATTCTTTTCTGTCTCTGATTGTTCGCATAACAATGCAACAAAAAATGGGAGTTGGCAAGAGTATAATTCATGCATCCAGAATGAAAACAATGCTGCTATAACATGTTAAAGTTACCAAACATGTCATAAGAATTGGAACGAATAAATGTCATGCTTAATATCATTGATAGTAGTGTGTTTTACTTCAAAAAAAATGAACTCTCACATAGAAGGCTGTGTGAGCTTGTAAAGTCCACTTGTATGTAACTTGTCATCTCTCAATGAACAGAGCTTTGAGCGATAATTGTGCAGTACATATTGTGAGAAGCATTACTTGGAACAACTAGGATCGTATATGTTGGATCTATAATACAGAAAAAAGAAGGCAGCCTTCTGAGAGTGTGTGTGTGTGTGTGTGCACACTTGTCGCGGAAGATAAAATTGATAACAGTAAGCGGCAGAAATATCTTCATAAACATTTATCAGATAAGAGAAAATTGGGAAGGAACAGACATATCATATTTTGTAATGGTTTACTTTTGAGCACTTGTACGAAATTCAAAATAATTATCCGACATCCATAAGTGATGTTACGTTGAACTTAAGCTACTTATGAAATGGCATTCTCGAGACCTAAGGGATGACAATGCTTCTTTGAACTTTTTTGGAAGGCGGAGACAATTGGAAACATTTCAAAATCAAGCAAAACAGAAAACCAATATTCTGTCACAATCCTAGACAATCTAAACATAAAAGATAAGCGATGGCAGTGATAGTAGGCGATAGTAAATTAGTATCATAGGATAAATGAGCATTGCTGTAATATTCAGACTGAACAAAGTAATCAAGAAGATGATGCATTCAAAGATCATACTGAAGAGTACAAAGCATAAACTGCAAACTGAACAAAAAAACAGTCAATAAAGATTTGATATCAGCTTACTAAATGTGCCACTATAAAAGTTTGCATAAATTTGATATCAGCTTACTAAATTTGCTTAAGACCCAAAAAATGATGAGAATGAGACAAAACCATGTTCATAATTTACAGTTTGCTCCCCTCTCTATTGCATCATAATTCTTTCCCCTCTTACATAAGTTACCAAAACACCATCTGTTGTTTCTACCATTTTTTTTTATTGCTCATCAGATTATAAAGTTTTCCATATATTAGTTATTTCCACCTAAAACTAGAGGTCATTCAGTAAAGGCAAAAGATCATTCATTTTATTGATATAGAAATCAGATAAGTTTGCAAATAAAACGAGAGTAACATTCAAAATAAAAATGCAAAAGCAAGTTCAAGTAGTTTCTGAGTATACTTGACAATATTTGTGATATATCCCAACAACTACAATCATATACTTCTTTGTGAAAAATAAGAAAAATTTGCCTTGCTTCAATATTTGTACCGTAGTTTATTTTATCTCTTATCTCAATATTTGTGTGTCAGCTGCATTTTTCAATGGCTTTCTTAGTTCTGTTTTTTGATGAAAAAATTTATAGGGACAAAAACTTGAAATTTGAAAATTTTATAGGGACCAAAAACATATTTAACTTTTTTTGAAACATAAGGCTTTGGTAATATTTGCATATTTACTACTTGAGTTCTCAATCTCATGATGCTGCTGGTTGAATAGAAGACTGCAGTTGGTTGATGCGACTG
>Ga0315913_1001645_pt1 | contig 25023 bp, 15 predicted proteins | sample MpolsnodulesMG_FD_207736 | JGI IMG/M metagenome (GOLD analysis project Ga0315913, IMG submission 207736) | Medicago polymorpha root nodule microbial communities from Los Angeles, California, United States - small nodules | ecosystem: Host-associated > Plants > Roots > Nodule | place: USA...
TTTGCCTAATTTATAACAAAAAGTTAATTAATTACATAACTTGACTAATTAAATATATATGTCTCGCGTGGGTTGCACCACTAATAGAACCTTGTGTGCGGCGAACTTCTCTAGAAATTGCTCTATTCATTTTATTAGTCGTGGAGCGCCTTCTATATTTGTCATTTTTACCTTAAACTCATTAAGAAATTTATACCCAACTTCTTAAACACATTATCAACGTAAATGATCATATGTGCTAAAGGTCCAAGCTATGTATGAACATGATGATCCTCTATTGGTTAGTGTTAAGAAATTCAAAGTTTAACAATATGACCAACTAATCCTCTAGATTATTGATACAAGAAATATCAAAACAATCATCTATATTCGATACTGGAGATCACACATTACTTAAGGAGATCACTATAAGAATTCTTTTCTATAACGTAGTGATTCTCTAAAAATTCTTTTCTATAAGGAGATCATTTCACGAAAAAAGAGATACAACAAACACTTGTACGATGGTCATACTAATCCTTTCAACGAATATCTCTTGTCTTATTATCCAAAAATATAGTATTTCTCTATTTGTAAAAAAGAGAAACTACCAAAACTTCTTGAATGGTTTATTTTTTGTCCATTGTTTTAAAAGTCATTATTTTGAAGAAGAATCAGTGTAGGTGTTCAAGATATTGCACTTAAAAGAAAAAGGATATGTTCTTATTTGAATAGACGAATCAAATTAAATCTAAGAACATTTTTTTAAAGCAAATAGAGTGCAAAAGCATCACATGGCATGATAGACATCCCTACTATGTTGACATTATAGATTCACTACTTATCATATGTACCACTAAAAAAACTAAAATAATAATTGAAAAAGAGTTTGGTGGGGTAGAACAAAATCTAAGGAAGCGAAGTGGACAAACACCAACTGCATTATTAAAAAAGTACTGTGCATCCAAAGTACCAACAAACATATCTAATTAATGCTACAAGTTATGAAAACTGATACATACGACAATACACATACACTACATTGAACATTTAAAAATAAAAGAACCCATCAACGATCTTGAAGGTAGCACAATGAAGTATTAGTCATTCCTACTTTCCTCAACAAAGCTTGGATGATCCTGTTGTATAGAAAAAGAGAAACAACATAAGGTTACAGTAATTACAACTTTTTCTAACACTACTTATTGAAAATAAGGAGTTAAATGACATAAAAGAACTTCAGGAATCTATTGAAAATTGATACACATTCTAATACTTTTTAATATTAATGAAGGTATGTTCGTATTAGATTTAGAGCATCAATTTATTAATTATTTGAATAGGTAATATCAATTTAGTCGTAATACAAATTTAGTTAAATCACAATAACTTATAAATTATGGAATTATCTTCAGTTGGAAGATGGAAGAAACACTCTTACTAGTTGTTTTGATTTAACCTTTTCCCCATATGTTGGACATTTACCATGTGAAGAAGTTATTGCAGCTTTGATGCACTTCATGAAATCCTCCGGTATTTGCAAGAAGTGCATCAAAGCTGCAATAACTTCTTCACATGGTAAATGCCCAACATGTGGAAAAAGGGTTAAATCGAAACAACTAGTAAGGGTGTTTCTTCCATCTTACAACCGAAGGTAATTCCATAATTTATAAGTTGGTTTTAAATAGTATTGTGATTTAACTAAATTTGTATTACGGCTAAATTGATATTACCTATTCAAATAATTAATAAATTGATGCTCTAAATCTAATACGAATATACCTTCATTAATATTAAAAAGTATTAGAATGTGTATCAATTTTCAATAGATTCCTGAAGTTCTTTTATGTCAGCTAACTCCTTATTTTCAATAAATAGTGTTAAAAAAAGTTGTAATTACTATAACTTTACGTTGTTTCTCTATTCTATACAACAAGATCATCCAAGCTTTGTTGAGGAAAAGTAGGAATGAATAATACTTCATTGTGTTACCTTCAGGATCGTTGATGGGTCTTTTATTTTTAAATGTTCAATGCAGCGTATGTGTCTTGTTTTATGTATCAGTTTTCATAACTTGTTTTTTATAGCATTAATTAGATATGTTTGTTGGTACTTTGGATGCACAATACTTTTTTAATGATGCAGTTGGTATTTGTCTACTTGGTTTCCTTATATTTGTTCTACCCCCAAAACTCTTTTTCAATTATTATTTTAATATTTTTTGAGTGGTACATATGATAAATAGTGAATCTATAATATCAACATAGTAGGGATATCTGGATGATAGAGGATCATCATGTTCAGACATAGTTTGGACCTTCAGCACATATGATGAATTTACCTTGATAATGTGTTGATAAAAAAAGATCTTTCTAACTCATTAAAAATATATATTTTTTTTAAATCAACCCGTAGAAAATAAAAGATTTAATTATTTCTTTTATGTACTTTTCCTCAGTCCTCACATCCACATATTTATACTCTAAAGTATTTGTTTTTTTTAAAATCAACCCCATAGAAAATAAAAGATTTAATTATTTCTTTTATGTACTTTTCCTTAGTCCTCACATCCACATATTTATACTCTAAAGTATAAGAATGAGATATTTACTTTTCCTATATTTAAAACCATAGTTTAGCCATAGTTAGTATTAAGATTTTTAGTCTGCCAAGCCTAGAACTACTGTACTATTTTCAAGTTTTGTGTTGTAGTAGGCCAAGAATGAAAGCAGGTCAAAAAAGAAACCAAAACACAACTCTGCCTTTACCTCTTTGATCCCTTTTATCATAATAATATTAAACTACAATTTAGTTAACTGATGAAATAGTTTAACCGACTAAATTACAATATTTTAAAAATATTTAATTAAGTAAATAAGTTATTTAATTTGTTTGTAAAAAAAAAACTTAATTTCTTAATTAAATTAGTGAAAAAATTATGTCAATTTTTATAGGAAATTAATTCAAATATAATAAAACTGTATAATAATGCTTTTGGTACAAGGATATTTTGGTCTTTTCAAAATTTTAACACACTTCTTTCTTCTATTTCTCTCATTTATTTCTTCTGCCAGACAACAGGTCAAATCTACTCTATTTCTCACCTATTTATGTCTTCTTATACTCTCTCTTACATACTTCTCTTATAAACCAAACACGCCCTAAATATCCTTTTCTCCCTTTTTTCATATATATATATATATATCAATGACTAATTATACATGAATAGAAGGCAAACGGGAAACAAGCTGCGCCGCTAGACCATTTTATATGATACAACATTCATGGACAGAAAGATTGTATTATGCTAGAAGATTAAGAAAAAACCGAATGTAAAATTAATTTCTTAACAATGAAATTTTCTACAGTGAAGTACCATCCTTTTTAAAGGAAATGTATTATTTCTACCCTTGCATTTGCTTCAAGGTGGATGTATTGGAATTGAAATTTGATCAAACAGAAAAAGTGACTTTTTTCAATGGATGCTCTTATTTACTATTATGAAGTATTGAGGGCATGTATATTATCAGAAATTGCCACCACACTAACCCAGAGTTAACCAATCGCTTCTAATTATAAAATTATTACTGGTGTTTACGTGTCCAATATTAATCTTGCAGTTTATGTCAATGTCAATGCTTTATAGCTTTGAACTGATGTAGAATCTGAACACTTCAGTTTATATATATTTATATATATATATATACTATTCACTTGGTGCAACTTGCGGTTCATACTTTGTCATTTGGAGGACTATGTGATAGTAGAGTTGGTTCATACCTTAGGAAATTCTCATTTGATGCATTTAGCCTAAAAAAAGCAGTTCATTTTCAAAGTTTTTTTTGTGTGGGTGAATTGATGCTTCTATTAGGTATCTACCATGTTGTGTGCAAGTGTGAGTTATATATCCCACATCGGATAAAAAGCGGAGGTTCATCACTTTATAAGCGAGATGACCCATAAATTGCCTTAAAGTTTTGGGCAAAAGTGTATTTAATTTCAACTGTCTTTAATTTAAAATCAGAGTGTAATTTTTTTTAATTTCAAATTTGAGAGTATAAATTTTCTTTTAAAAACTTTTTTCGAAAACAACAATTTGAATCAAATGCCGCATTTTATCAATATTTTTCCAACAATGAGTTTTCAAACCAAATCATACACTTTATAAAACATGAAAATGGGTATAAACTATAAACATTGATTTTTCATGACAATATCATTTACAACAATACAAAATATAAAGTATAGAAAATAAACATATAAGACTCTATAAACGAAAAACAAGCTAACCAGGAACCCATAATTGAGATGACATGATGCGAGACCCACCAATGGCATCAAACTCAACTACTTCCGGTTGATAATAAAGTCACCTCCTCGCTATGTCTTTAGCATCATCTTGAATTCCACAACTAAGACTCTAAGAAATTATGGGGCACCCGCGCCTATATTTCTGCAGGGTAAAGTAGATGTTAACGATCTAAATATAACATATGTACAAAAATACAGTATAATTGTGATGATGTATAATTAGTCTAAAATGCATACTCTACATGAGTGTGATGCATATCCCATGCTTTTCACATGCATATATTCTATAATTAACCACTTTAATAGCCATCCACAACAAAGGGAGTGCAACCAATCACAAAGTAAACAATCAACTGATGGGACATCAAACGCCTCACTGACTCAATAATTTTTTTTGTAGAATTTAGGTGGGTCCATTCTAGTTAACCATACCATGTGTAATCAACATAAAAGTAGAAAACAACATAGAATTTAGGTGAAAGAAACAATTTATCATAATCTCAACATGAAATTCATATATTTATCTAGATCATATAAAAGCAGCAGTCAACATATTGATATAACATTAATGACATATGACCCCAACTAGGCACACAATTCAACATATCATGTCTATTCACGGATAAGCACAGATACAAGCACATAATCTCACAAATGCATTTAAGTAAGTATGATTTTGTTAGAGAATGCCCACAACATTTTTCACTTAATCAATGGAGGATTTCATCCATCCTAGCTAGAGACATTGTAGCTGATGTAGGAAAAATTGGGGTTGGTACAAGAAACAATAGTAATGCCAATTCCATTTTGCCTTTAGATGTGAAAACTCCTTTATGCAGCAGTGCTACTACAACTAGTAGCAATATTATGAAGGATGATCATTGCCATTATTATTTATCAATCAAGAGAAGTATATCACCTAGAGGAGTGATTTCTAGCCAACCTACATCTACTTCTCTCGATCGATAAATTAACATGCCACTTATCATCATTCATAGTACTAATAGTAGTAGTACTAGTGGTGGTGTTAATTCCACCATCTAAAGACAAAATGGAATGAAATTACTATTGTTTCCTGCACCTGCCCCAATTTATTCTGCAGCAGGTGTAATATCTCTACATGGGTCTGGGATGGATGACACATGTGTCAATCCTCCATTGATTAAGTGAGAAATGATGTTGTTGTTCATGAGAGCTTTCAAGAATCTCATCTTAGAAGCAAATACAAGGTGAAAAAAAAAACCATTGTAAAAAAATATGGCTAGTAAATTATACTTCTATGAAAAAATTTGTATTCGTTGTTTTTTAATCCTCTATAACAATACAATCTTTCACATTGTTTTCAATTTACTTTGATTTAGGTCAAGAAGTAGATTTAAAAAAAGGTATTGTTAATTATGAACCAACTAATAAGTTGATCTGGTGATCACCTTCATTGTTCATCTGTTTGCATATAAAAATTACATTCACAGACACACATAAACTAATAGATTTAAGGATCGACTGTGAAAGACATAAAAATTACCAACAGAAATAGTCTTAACAAACTGCTCCTCAAGCTTCAGGTTGTTTGTAAATATATAGTTCCACGCCTGAATTTTCATAACAAGACATTAACCTGTACAGAAACTGCTTTTATTCATACCTGGCAGTAGAAACCCAAAATAATAAAGTTTTTATAAGCTAAGATATTTGTCTCAATTTACATTCTAGAAAAGTAAATATAACGAATCTCAACAATAAATATAGTTAGGGAAGACCATTAGAACAATTGGCAAGAAAAAAAAGGAAAAATAGACCTTTATTTTATATTTGTATTGTATATCATATTATTCAACAATTATCTATATAACTTCCAGAATTTACTTCCCACACACATTTTTCACAAAATAGATTTGATTTTTGCACGATTTGGGGAACTTTTGGCGCGTGTTTAGTCATCACGACTAGCCACAAATTAGATTTGATTGTGTCATGAGTTAAGGAAGATAATCAATTGATTAATCACACACAATCAAAAAATAATAATTATAGATCCATAAGAAACATGTTTACTTACAAAGAGAGGATGAGAGCACAAATATGAGAGAGCTAGAGAGCAAGATGAAAGTAGGAGAATGAAAGTGAATTTGAATAATGATCGGTCTTTGATTATTATTATTATTATAGATTGAAATAGTAGTGCATATAAGAGAGTGTTGAATGTACATTCCTGACTCGTGATATATGAAATTAAATAACAATAATAGGTTATTTATAACTATCGAACCATAGACAACTCATCACGAATACACATGGCACGTTTTGATTGTATCATTACATAGATACTACGTGTTTTCTGCCAAACATTGTATTTTGATTGGTACTAAATTTTTAATCATGACGCGTTCATACACATGGTAGGTTTTGATTGTATCATTACTTAGAAACTTGCGTGTATTCCACAAAACATTGAAGTTTAATTGGTGAGTTTTTAATCGTGACGTGTTCTTACACATGGCATGTTATGATTGTATCTATACTAAGAAACATACATGTATTACATTAAAGATTGTATTTTGATTGGTGATTTTTTAACTGTGACACATTCTTACACGTGGCATATTTTGATTGTATCATGATTTAGAAACTTGCATGTACTATCATTATTTTTATTGGTGAGCTTTTAATCGCAACGTGTTCTTACACGTGGTATGTTTTGATTGTATCAATAATAAGAAACTTATGTGTATTCTACCAAAGATTGTATTTTGGTTGGTGAGTTTTTAATCGTGACGTGTTCCTACACATGGCATATTTTGGTTAACATTCTCCTTATTTTATTGGATGTTTGGCGAGATTCATTACGGTACAAATAAAGTTGTCCATGCTTGTTTACTTGTTTTTGCAATGTTCATATCATTTTCAATTGATATGAACAAAGTGAAAATATTAATTTCTTGTTTCCAACTTTTTTCATAAGATAACTACAAGATCAACAACTTTTTGGGGGGTTGTATTTGAATTGAAATCTATTCAAATAAAAAAAAATTGATTTTTTAATGAATGCTCTTGTTTGCTATGTTGAACTATAAAGTGAAATATGGACACACTGAATTTATATGCTTCTGTTATTCAACTTTCATATCCATTAGTTAGATAAAGTAATAGCTGGTAATATTATGTACACGTTTCAAGAACTTGAAACCAATTCTTAAATCAACCATGGAAATAGATAAAATGTGAAACATGCATTAGTATTATCTCATGAAAACTACATAAAACTATATCAAGTATATCAAGTAATTATAACAAGCAACATTACATTACAACACATAGCATCCCACCCTTTATAGACTAATATACAGAATATAAATAACAACGATTTTGCTTTCAAACTCTTCTTAACTGATCAATGTAATCACGTAACTTACAAGAACTGCTACTACTAAAAATGAAAGTAAGATTAATTGCCAGTTTTACACTAATTAGGATATAAAGCATTTTGGCCTAGAGGTGACCCTAAAAAATTATGTTTTGAATAACCGACTCATCAAAGTAGTAAAAGCTTCGCACATGGTACAACAAAAGCTATTACATGTTATGACAATTAAACGATAATTACAAGAAACTTCATTTAAACTGCCAAACGCCTATCAGTACCAACAATTATAACTTCAACATGAACATCATGAATTGGAAAAACCTGATATAGCCAAGAACAAGATGAAGACCATCAAATCACATATGCATCAGGGGGGGGTATAGTGTTGTCTTCTCTTTGATGGTACACAGTCGCCCAAGCACGAGACTAAGACTTAGGTGAAGTGGCTGATTAATGTCTTCCTGTATATACATCGAGAGTATGGAGCTATATTTTAGTCCATATATATAATTGTTTCATGCACCTGTTGTAGGACAAACTGAGGCTGGTGCATGAAACAATAGTAATGTAATTCAGTTTTGTCTTTAGATGGTGGAATTAACACCACCACTACTACTAGTACTAGTTGTACTATGAAGGATTATCATTGGCATGATAATTTATCAATCAAGAGAAATAGATCACCTATAGGGGAGAGTTCTAGTCAAGGTTCACAAGGTGATGGAACCTCTAGCAGAAGACGCATAATTCCTCCTACTCTTCATCCTCGTCAAGGAGATGTCAACAACATGTCTTTTTCGATTTCATCAACATCATGGTGGAACAATAGCGGTAATAGTGTTATTTCAACTATGTTGAACCAACCCATAATAAATGAAGTTGTTGATGTAGGCGCAGGACCAAGTAGTACTACTACTCTATCTCAAATTAATTTTCGAGATTGAGTAGTAATACCACATAGTACTATTCATTTGAGACTGAGTCGTAGTGCTACTTGGTCTTGCACCTGCAGCAACAACTTCAATCATCATGTGTTGGTTCCACATAGATGAAATGACACTATTACCACTATTGTTCCACCATTATGTTAATGAAATTGAAGACATGTTGTTGACATCGTCTTGATGAGGATGGAGAGTGGGGGGAATTACGCTTCTTCTGCTTGAGATTCCACCAGCTTGTGAACATTAACTATAACTCTCACCTCTAAGTGATCTACTTCTCTTAATCAATAAATTATCATGTCACTGATCATAATTCATAGTACGACTACTTCTAATAGTAGTAGTGGTGGTGTTTCTTGCATCAGCCTCAGTTTCTCCTGAAGCTAGTGCAATATCTCTAGATGGGATGGATGACACATGTGTCTATCCTCTATTGATTAAGTGAGAAATGTTGTTATTGTTTAGAGTAAAAACCTTGTTAAGAGATGTTCTAAACAGTCTTAGAGGAGGGCGATGATTTATTACCTGAGGAAATAATTGATCTCGGAGGAGACAAAGAATTCTAAGACTTTCAAAATATGACACGAATTATACCAAGTAAGTCACCACTCATGAGAGCCTTCAAAAATCTCATCTTTGTATTGGTCTGTAGGGGATGCCTAATAGAATCATCACCCCAAAAATTGCAACAAAGAATTGCTTTTTGGTGGCTAAATGCATCAAATGAGATTTTCCCATAATATGAACCAACTCCACTTTCATCTACTCCTCCAAAAGGCAAAGTATGGACTGCAAGCTGCACCAAGTGAAAAGCACGTATGAATAAGAAAAACAGAGAAACTTAGAGAGTCCAGATTTCACATCAGTTCAAAACTACAAAGCACTGGCAATGACACGACACTAGTAATAATTTAAGAAAATAAAATTGATTGATGCAACTATCATGTTGGTGCCTTCAATATGAAATATATTGGTGCTACATACTTCAAAATAGTAAATAAGAGCATCCAATGGAGAGAGAAAAAAACATTTTTATTTGAATAGTTTCAATACAATCACTAGAAGCAAATGCAAAGGTGAAAAAAAATTCATTAGGAAAAAAATTGCTCCTCACTGTAGTAAATTATACATATAAGAAAAAATTTGTATTCGTTGTTTTTTAATCCTCTGTAACAATACAATTTTTCACATTGTTTCAATTTACTATGATTTAGTCTAGATGCAACTTTAAAAATTGGAATTGCTAAGAACCAACTAATAAGCTGATCTATATAATCGCCAAAATTCATTTTCCACACACTCTTCTCACAAAATAGATTTGATTTGAGTTAAGGAAAAAAATCAATTGATTAATCACACACAACCAAAAAATAATAATTATAGATCGATAAGATACAAGTTTACCTTCAAAGAGAGGGTGAGAGCACAAATATGAGAGAGCTAGAGAGCAATACGAAAGTAGGAGAATGAAAGTGAATTTGAACAATGATCGGTCTTTGATTATTATTATTATTATTATTATTATTATAGATTGAAATAATAATGCAAAGAAGAGAGTTTTGAATGTACATTTGTGACTCATGATATGAAATTAAATAAAAGTAAAAGGTTCTTTATAACTATCGAACCACACATAAAATTATCACAAGTACACATGACATGTTTTGATTGTATCATTACTTAGATACTACGTGTTTTCCGCCAAACATTGTATTTTGATTGGTACTGAGGTTTTAATCATGACGCGTTCTTACACATGGCAAGTTTTGATTGTATCATTTCTTTGAAACTAGCGTGTATTCTGCCAAACATTTTAAGCTGGATTGGTGAGTTTTTAATCATGACGCGTTCTTACAAATATGGCATGTTATGATTGTCTCATTACTAAAAAACTTACGTCTAGTCCACTAAAGATTATATTTTGACTCCTTAACTTTTAAAATGTTGCGATTTTGACCCCCTAATAATAAAATAATAATTTTGCCCCCCCACCCCCTCCCGATGTTTACGAGACATTGCAAAGTTGCTGAAAAGACATCGTGTCCCAAACACAAGAGGTCAAAACCGCAACGTTTTGTATATAAAAAAAGGGCTAAAAGAACATATTTTTGTAAACATAAAGGGTCAAAAGATGATATTTCCGTAGTATATTTCCCTAAAAATAAAGGACAACATTGGTATTTTTTTGTTAAAGGCCAAAAGCGCAACTTTTTAAAAGTTAAAGGATCAAAAATGTGTTTAAGCCTAACTAGTATTATATAGATATATTTCATTTTAACTCGCTTTGATTATTTTTATTAAAAATATATCTTTAGAGATATTTGATTATAAATAAATCTTTTGCAATAAAAATATACAAGAAAAAAGACTTTTGAATAATTAAAAAGGCACAATTTTATTGATTCATCTAGGCACAATTTTCATAGCAGTTGGTGATCGCTAAATCAACTTTGACAGTTTGGTTTTGTAAACAATTCTTGGTTTATAAGATACTTCTAGAAGACTAAATTAATTTAAGAATGACGTGAAACCCATTTAGGTTGACCTGATGATATTGGTTTGAGATCTGGGAGTGTCCTCCCCGAGGTCTCAGGTTCGATTCCCTCCAGAGTCAATTTGAATGGACTAATTTAGCTTCTTCAAAAAAAATTAAGAATGACGTGATCTAGAAGATTAACAAAACCAAATGCAAAAATAATTTCTTAAAAGTGTAATTTGCTAGAGTGAGAGCCATCTTTTTCAAATGAAATGTCATCTTTCACCCTAGCTGCTTGTATTTGAACTAAATGTCTTCTTTCAAAAAAAGGTTTTAGTTTTTATCCCTGTAATATGAAGATTTTTTGGTTTTAGACCCTCAAGACAACTGACTGTACATTTATGCTTATGTGGTGCATTGAGTCAGCATTTTTTTTATTATGTGGCATGTTGACTATGTAATTATTAATTTTTTACTTTATTTTAATTCCAATTGGTTTTTATTTATATTAATTTAAAAACAAAAAACAATTTAAGAAATTTGAAAATTAATTTTTGAAAATTTAAAAAATCAAAAATAATTAGAAAAAATTAATATATAACAACCCCATATGATAAGCTCGGTCTTGATTCCAAAAGGACATTATTATTTCTTAAAGAAAATATGATCTTAAAAATACTCTTACATAATTTATCGAAGGGACTATACTAACCGACTGTACATTTATGCTAATGTGGCACATTTAGTCAGCATTTTTTTTATCATGTGCCTTGTTGACTATGTAATTATTAAATTTTTACTTTATTTTAATTCTAATTGGTTTTTATTTATATTAATTTAAAAACAATTTAAAAAATTTGAAAATTAATTTTTGAAAATTTAAAAAATCAAAAATAATTAGAAAAAATTAATATATAACACACACAACCTCTTATGATAAGCTTGTTCTTGATTCCAAAGGGACATTATTATTCCTAAAAGAAACTATGATCTTAAAAGTACTCTTACATAATTTATTGAAGGGACTGTACTCTTAAAATCATTCTTAAGTTTGAAGTGACATTATACATAAAAAAGAGACTATGATATTAAAAACACTCTTAATTCGGAAGGGAAAGAAATAAAAGATGAGAAGAGAATAACTCGTTAACACAAGATGAAGGGAAAAAGGGAGAAAAAGTTCTCGACAATTCAATATAACTTTTATGGTGTGATTTATGAACAGAGTGAAGTCATCTATTTACATAGAGATTATGTAACTGAATATAGCTATAATTATGGGAGCCAATTAGTTCAAAGATTCTTGTGGATAAGATAAAAAAAAACTGATCAGTTCAACAATTTTTTGGGATAAAATAAAAAAAGAAACTAACCCATAAAATTGGAAGATACAAACTAATTAGATATGAGTTGAGGAAAGATAGGAAACTCGGTTGGATTCTCAATTTTATCAAGTTTACCAAATTTATTCCTATGAATAACATTCCTTAGAACATAAAGATGTGAATTTTATTCCAAGGTATTTAGAAAAAAATATGTTTGCTTAACATTATAATATTCTCAGGAACCATAAAAATAGAGATTATAATAGGTAATTAGACGTGAATTTGTTTCCATCTTCATGGGAACTTTATTCCCACCCTTTTCTTTGGGAAAAATTTTCTATTTCCAGAAACGTTTTATACCCGAGAATAAAATTTAGTAAACTTGTAACAAACATAGGCATGTATATTTCTATCATTTTATTCCAAGGAATCTACGAATATAACTTGAAACAAACGCACCCTAAGAGAAGTGATATGCATGAATTAAAATATAATTATTATTATTATTATTATTATTATTATTATTATTTTTATCATTATTAGGTATTTAAAAAAATAAATATCAAAATATAAACACTATTAATGTGTGTGTTATATTTTAGGCCAAATACTTCCCCGGGTCCTTTAAGTTTCAAGTTTGTTTCAGATAGATACTTAAGTTTCTAAGGTTTCAGATAGGTCCTTTAAGTTTCGAGTTTGTTTAGGATCGGTCCTTTAAGTTTATAAGGTTTCAGATAGGTCCTTTAAGTTTCGAGTTTGTTTCAGATAGGTCCTCTCTATCAACCTCTGTTAAGCCAAAGTTAGAGGACCTATCTGAAACAAACTCGAAACTTAAAGGACCTATCTAAAACCTTATAAACTTAAAGGACCTATCCGAAACAAACTCGAAACTTAAAGAATCTATCTGAAACCTTAGAAACTTAAATGACTTATGTGGAACAAACGTAAAACTTAAATGACCCAGAAAAATATTTAGCCTATATTTTATGTTGAACCCTCACATTTTATTTTTTTCGATTCAAACAACACTGTATCAAAACCTCATTACTTAGTTTTAATCTCCCAACATTTCAATTTTTCTTCCAACTACACACCGTTGTTTTAAGAAAACTTTACACCAGTTCTTGTGTATTCACGTATCACCTTGCATCTCATTAAGACTTAAAGTTCATTTGAATTTATTATTCCAAGGTAGAAACTAGAAGGATAATTATTGGAAAGCGAGACAAAGCTTGCATTTCTCCACATTATATTACTCCATCTGGTTTCAAAATGAATATGGTTTAATGTTTTTACGCACATAATAAAAAATGCATTAATTAAAAGAAATAAAGACGTTATTTTACCAAATTATCTTAATCAACTATTGGTTTGTTTTTCATTAAATAAAAAATAATACTTTGGAAGTAATGTATATAGTATTAATTGAAGGGTACGATTGAAAAGAAAAAATTATTATTGCATTGAAAACTGAAAATGACAATCATTTTGAAACAATTTTTTTAACTAAAATGACCCTCAATTTAAAACGGAGGGAGTATAACGCCAAAAGATTATGCTCCTAAATTGGTAGTTTCTCCTAACTGGGTGCCTCCTAAATTTGTTATGACTGTGAGGTGGTTTGGTTATCAATGACACTAAAAATACACGTAATTTTTATTTTTCTTTCATAGTCTATCCTTGAATCCCATAGATATCTATCTATCTATCTACCTATCTATCCACTACAATATATGAAAAGAGAAAACTACTAAATTTACTTAACTGCCCATATCTATTATTTCTCCATGACTTTTTACTTCACAGTTAAAGGTTAACGTTGCTATTTTATCAGATTATCATTTCACCAATTTCATAATTCAAAATTCAAAAGTTCCTTCATTCATTTTATATTCCCTCCTTTCATTATTTTCTCATTTTTTTCTATTCACTTCTCTCATCTTTTCTTCTCATCTTCAACTCTAATGTTTTATGTTCTCTAAAAAAAATTTAATCTCAATCCTCTCTAACTCATCTTCTACTTTATTTTTGCAAAAAAAGTGAATATGAAAAAACACAAGATAAAATGGAGATCAACAATATAATAGGTATCAATTTCCTCTTTTTCACTATTTTCTTGCTCCATATTATTTTTAACAAATTAATTTGTTTTACTTTAACTTCATCAATTATTCAAAAGATGAAATGGAAAAGAAACAGATAAAACATACCCACATGTAAAATATTTATAAATAAATTCAAAGCCAAAAGATAATGATAATCATTATAAATAAATAAATTCAATAAGAACAAATATAACTTTTAAATCTATTTATTTACTTCTTTCTACTTTGTTTTTAAAAATATCATGTTTATTGGAAATTAAATCATAAGAACTCAACTTTTAACATTTTTATGGAACCAAGATTTTTTGAAACGATGTTTATTGGAAATTAAATCATAAAATCATTTTTATGTTTAGAGCAACTAATTTTTTGCCAAGATTATATGTTTATTTATGAAAATGTTTTTTTTAAAACGGTTTACTTCTGAAAATAAATGTGAACTTTATATTAAAAAAAGGAAAGTGTACATGAACAATATATTAATAAAAATATACTAATAAATGATTAGATAACTTATAACTTAAGTTATTTATATGCAATATATTTTCCTTGATATAATTGGTATTTATTTTTAATGGTAATTTGAATTTATTAAAAAACTTATACACAGACAATTTTTTCTACTAGATAGTTATTTACGGGAAAATATATTAATAAGATATATGCGAGTATATGTTTTTTTACGGAAAATGTCATTATATGTTTTGTTATAAAATATATTCTCATGAGTATATGTTTATTTATGAAATTTTATTCTCATGAAGTTAACACGGATGGCTCGGTTATCGGTGGTTACACTGCCTGTGGGGGGCTGTTCCGCGATCACTCAGGAACGTTCCGTGGCGCATTTGTTTGTAATATTGGGACACAGTCTGTTTTTTATGCAGAGGTTATGGCAATCATTTTTGCAATTGAGTATGCTGCCCGTCATGGTTGGAGAGCGACTCCACCAGCACTCTCAGAATTTTTTCAAACACTCTCCTAGTGCCCATGCTGTTACGGAACAGATGGCATAATGCCCGTAATCTTGGGATTCAGGTGATCTCGTTCCATATTTTCCGAGAAGGCAACTGCTGCGCTGACTATCTTGCGAATCTTGGACATTCGGTGGTTGGAGCAATTTGGCTTGCCACCCTCCCACCAGCTTTGACATTGGATTTCTTCTGAGACAGATGCGGCTTGCCTAACTACAGATTTCCCTAGTTTGTTGTCTGTTTGCTTCTGCTGTTTATTTTTCCTACTGTTCTTGTTTTCTGCTGTTTCTTTTTGGAGGGTTTTGGCCTAGTCCCCCCTCCTTTTGTATATATTTTCCCCCCTTTTTTTAATAAAATTTTCCTAGAGATTGGCGGTATAGGATGGCGGCATCTCGGGGTGCCAACCTAGTTGGGATGTCGACGATGTCTCTTGATGCCTGTCCTTTCTCCTTGCTTATCAAAAAAAAAAATTTATTCAACTGTAAAAAAAAAAATTACAAGTTTATGTGAATTATAATTTTGTTACAAGTTTATATGAAATATATATATTTACATGTTTATGAGAATATGCCAATAATTTTTTTACGGGAGTATGTCAGTATATGTTTATAATTTGTTACAATTTTATGTGAACTCTATATTTACATATTTACGGTAATATGCCAGTAATTTTTTGTTTTTACGGGAGTATGTCATTATATGTTTATATTTTGTTAAAAGATTTTGTGAACTCTATATTTACATGTTTACAGGAATATGTCAGTAATTTTTTTTACGGGAGTATGTCAGAATATGTTTATATTCTGTTACAAGTTTATGTGAACTCTATATTTTACATACGGTAATATGCCAGTAAGTTTTTTTACAGGAGTATGTAAGTATATGTTTATATTTTGTTAAAAGTTTTTATGAACTCTATATTTACATGTTTACGGGAATATGCCAGTAATTTTTTTTAAGGGAGTGTATCAGTATATGTTTATATTTTGTTACAAGTTGTAACCAAAAAAATATTTTGTCACAAGTTTATGTGAACTCTATATTTACATGGTTACGGGAATATGCCAGTAATTTTATTTTTTTTACGGGAGAATGTTAGTATATATTTATGTTTTGTTACAAGTTTATGTGAACTATATATTTACATGTTTATGGGAATATATGTCGGTAATATTTTTACGCAAATATGTCAGTATATATTTTTTAACTTCAACTATTATTTAGTACTGATTTCACACCATTGCAAAAAGTCACACACGTCACCGCCGCACGGCCCGTGCTATAGCACGTGTTAACGATTAGTGATCTAGAATATTAAAAAACCCGAATGCAAAAATAATTTCTTAAAAGTGTAATTTGCTAGAGTCAAGGGCCATCTTTTTCAAATGAAATGTCTTCTTTCACCCTTACAGCTGCTTGCATTGGAATTAAAATGTATTCAAACAAAAAAAAAGGTGATTTTTCTCAATGGATGCTCTTATTTATTATTTTGAAGTATGTAGCACCAACAATTTAGATTGAAGGCATGTATACAATTAGACATTAACACGACACTAACCAATGTAGTTATAATTAATGACTTATATTTTCTTAAATTACTATTGTTGTTTACATGTCAGTATCGTATTCAGTGTACTAATTTGTGTCTCTGTCTGTAACAGTACTTCAGAGTTATAAACTGATGTGGAATCTAAACACTCTTAATTTGATTTCGCTTCGTGCAGCTTGCAGTACATGATTCACCTTTTGGAGGAGTAGGTGATGGTGGAGTGGGTTCATACCTTGGGAAATTTTCATTAGATGCCTTTAGCCACAAAAAGTAGTAACTTGTAGGGTACTATGCGCCTTTTATTCTGGCTTCCTTGGATGACAATGGGTAAGGTAGGGTAGGGTAGGGTATTTGTAGGGTACTATGATGTTCATTTCCATACCTGCGGTTTAAAAAATTACCCGTACCTAAACTCAAGTCTGTATGGTTAACAACTTCAATACTCGTACCCAATAGGTAACTAAGAACTTGTATCCATACCCATTACCCGACACTTTAACTATCGAGAAAAATTCTTCCGCAGTCAAAGTGAACCATTTTTTTTGTGAAAACGTTTTTCAAAAACAATAATTTGAATCAAATCTCATATTTTATAAATAATTTCCAGAAATTACTTTTTAAACCAAATCATACACTTTGTAAGAACTCGTTTGTTATAACTTTTTAAAGATAAAATAATCACTTTTAATGGTATTTCATATATTTGTTACAACTTTTTAAGAAAAAGATCAAAATATAAAGAAAATATAAAAATAGCTTCAATAAGAAGTTGCTAAGAGCCAGTTTGTTCTAGATTTTTAAGGAAAAAAATCACTTTTTATTTTAAAATAAAATCTCTAAAAAATAATCTCTAAATTGTTAATGACAAAATCACTTTTCTTTTTAATTTACAACAAACAGACACTTAATCTAATTAGCGACCATTAACTCCCTCATCTTTTATTTTAAAATCTCCTGTCATTTTCTTTAAAAAAAAATAAAAAAAAACTCATTTGAAACACACTCTATATATATATATATATATAGAAGGTTGCTAACTTACTTCCATCTAAAAATATGAAAAAGTAAGTTAGCAACTCTATTTCCTTATGCTTTTGACCAAAAATCCAACTTACTACCGGAAAAAACAAAACACATTGTCTCAGGTTATTTTTCAATGTTTATTTCTCGCTACGTTTTGTCGTTCCATTCGCTACTTTTCTCTCTCTAATTGCATAAAACACTAGTTTCTTCCCTTCTCTTGATCTGCTACTAGTTGTTTGGGTTCCTAATTTACATGCTTGCTTCACCAATATTCACTAATACAAATTGGGTTTTTGATTGATGTCAAATTTGATTAGCTATGATTTATCCAATTGATATTCAATGATAAAAATTGGGTTCCTAATTGATACAAAAAATATCATTTGCATATTAAATCTAATGTCATATATTTTTTCTTGTAAATTGACACTAGATGATAAGGTTATTGTTGTTGCACCAAAATCTTCAACAAACAGTAACGCAGTAATTTCGAGATCACCAACTCCAAAATCCAAATGACATATATTACTATTCTCATTTAAAGCAATTCACATATCATGAACTTATGTTAGCAACAAAAAAATTTATAACTGAATGTTTTTTGGGAAGGGAGAATTTGGTTCAGAGTTCAAAGATTGGATAGGTCAAAATGAGAGGTCTCCTTTATTTTTAATCAAAATATTAAAGAAGACCTCTCATTTTGACCTATTCAATCTTTGAACATTGTACTAAACCCTTCCTCCCCCAAAAAAAATACATACAACTCTAAAATTTCTTGTTGCTAGCATTAGTTCATAATATTTGAATTGCTTTGGATGAGAATAGTAATCTATGTCACTTGGAAGTGGTGATCATGAAATTCATTAGTTACTGTCAGTTGAAAATTTTGGTGCAACAACTATAACCTTATCATTTAGTATCAATTTACAAGAAAATATATATTATATTAAATTTTATATGCAAATGAAAAAATGTTTGTATCAATCAGGAACCCGATTTTGTATCAGTTAATATTAATTGAATCAATCATAGCTAACCAAATTAAACACCAATCAGAAACCCAATTTGTATTAGTGAAGCAAGCATGTAATAAAACTAGTAGCAGAAAATCAACATGTTGCAGAGCAAGACAAGAGAAGGGAAGTGACTAGTGTTTTATGCATTTGGAGAGAGAGAGGGAGAATGGAACGACAAAGCGTAGAGAGAAACAAAACAACCACCGGAAAATAACTTATGATGGTGTGTTTTGTTTGTTTAGAAAATGAGTTATTGAAAGGTGTTTCGTTTTAATTAATTAAAGGAAACTTACAAAACTACTCTTTTATTTAAAATTTGTAAGAATAGTTCTACCAAAAAAAAATTGGTAAGAATAGTAGCGAAGTTGGTTTTTTTGTTAAAAGCATGTGGAAGTATGTTTGCTAAAATCCTTTGTATTTTAAGAGGAGAGTAAGTTGTTATTAAAAAACTAAAAATCACATTAAAATTGCATATCCCCACCGAGAAATTCTAATATGGTTACATGACCAAATAAAAAGTGTTTGGTCACACACATAAAGAAATATTTTTTTAATAATAAAGAGGAAATTGATAAAAAAAATGATTGAATATTTTAAGGATCATATTTTTATGTGTGTGTCCAAACATTATTGATTTGATATTGTGACCATGAAAGAATACCTTTTTTCCCACCTTCTAACTAGTGAGCCCAACTGGTCTGTTTTCTTCTTTTCCCAAGACTTGTGTTTTCTTTGCAGACCTAAAATGAAATCCAACACCATTTCATCATAACATATAAGAAATCATATTTCATTCTCCTGTGAGTTAGGGAGAACAGTCAATTGATTAACCATAAACAATCAAACAAAATGTAATATTTAATTGATATTGTGTTGAAGAGAAAAATGATAAGAAATAAGAAGAGGGATGTATGTAAATAAAAAAAATATAGATCGAAAAGATAAAGTTTACCTACAAAGAGAATACGAGAGTGGAAATAGGAGAGAGCTGGAGAACAAGATGAAAATAGGAGAATGAAAGTGAATTTGAGCAATGTTCGGTCTCTTATTATATTATAGATGGATTGAAATGGTAGTGTATCATGATTGAGCCGCACACAAACCAGTCATGAGTACACATGACATGTTTTGATTGTATCATTACTTATAAACTTATGTGTATTTAGTCAGAGATTGTATTTTTACTAGTGAGACTTTTAATTGTGACTTGTTCTTACACGTGACATGTTTTGATTGTATCATTACTTAGAAACTTGTGTGTACTCCACCAACCATTGTATTTTTATTAGTGAGTGTTTAATCATGTCACATTCATTGTATCAATACTTAGAAACTTGTGTGTATTCTGTGAAATATTGTATTTTGATTGGCTAGTTATTTATTGTGACGTGTTCTTACACATGTCATGTTTTGATTGTATTATTGCTAAGAAACGTACGTGTATTATAATAAATATTGTATTTTAATTGATGATTTTTTAACTGTGACGCGTTCTTACACGTGCAATATTTTGATTGCATCATGATTAAGAAACTTGCGTGTATTCCGCCAATCATTATATTTTGATTGGTGAGATTTTTATCGCAACGCGTTCTTAACGTGGTATGTATTGATTGTATCATTAATTAGAAACTTATGTGTATTATACCAAAAGTTGTATTTTGATTGATGAGTTTTTAATGGTGAAGTGTTCCTACACATGACATGTTTTGACTGTATCATTACTTAGAAACTTGTGTGTATTTCGTCAAACATTATATTTTGATCGGTTAGATTTTAAACGTGATGCGTTTGTGATGACTTTGTTTTGTGTTAAATAGTACCGCTCGATAAGGTGATGAACACTCAGATACTCTAGAGTTTTGTTACCAATCGTTTAAGTACGTGTCATTTTACAAAACCACCGCAAAATTTATGATCTACAACAATGTCTAAAAAGTGTTGTCTACTGCAAAAACAAAAAAAAAAAGAGTTGGAAAATCTTTCAAAAGTTTTGAAACCATGGGAGTCTAAGGTATTGCTTATTATTTAGGCAAAAATTTTACGAATCAATGACAATACTACACAAAAATTACGGTCGGTGGCGCAATTTAGTCAAGAATTACTAAAGTACACAATGACAAATAATTAAAATTGTTGTTAGAAATCGCAACAGGGATGAATTCTCAAACCATTGACAAACTTTTAAATTAGTGTCTTCTCTTCCATAAAAGTAGATAAAGATTTTAGTTTATTATTAGATACCATTGTCTCTGAGTTTGTTCAGCTCCTACCCTGGATTAGAAAAGCTAGGGTCCCCTCCGTTATAGATCTACCTCTTTTTATGCCTAACATATTATCACTTTTACCTTTGACGGTGTTTAGTATCCATCTACAACACCAAACACTAATACATCATTCATTTCCTTTTTTCATTAAAAAGATTTATAAGAAAACTGCAATCAATCTAACACAAATCATTAAAAAGAAAGGATTGATGTATGGTTGACATTGTTCTTTACTTGTAAATTTTTCTGGTGACAAAAGGAGAGAATTGATGTATTAGTGTATGTATTTTGTTAGGTATTGTAGGTGGATACTAAACTCCGTTGAAGGTAAAAGTGATAGTCTATAAGGCATAAAAAAAGGTAGATCTATAATGGAGGGAACCCTTGCTTTTCTTTTATTTTTTTATCTTGGGTAGGAACTGAACAAACTCGGAGACAATCTAATAGTAAACTAAAGTCTTTGTGTACTTTCAAAGAAGAGAATAGACTAATTTAAAAAAGTTTGTCAATGGTTTGAGTATTCATCCATGTTGTGATTTCTAGCAACAGTTTTAATCTAGGCTTAATAGCAGTTTTAGCCCCCTAACTTTTCCAAAGTTGCGATTTTAGCCCCCTAAGAAAAAAACTACAAAGTCACCCCCTAAGTTTTGCATTTGTGGCAGTTTTGGCCCCCCAGGCAAATTTTGACTCGGTCTACGCTGACATGGCACCCTAAGTGAGGTGACACGTGTTATTTTTTTTACCAAAAATTGGCCTTAGGGGCCAAAACTGCTACAATTGCAAAATTTAGGGGCGGTTTTGTAGTTTTTTTTCTTAGGGGACCAAAATCGCAACTTCGTGAAAGTTAGGGGGCGAAAACTGCTATTAAGCCTTTAATCTATTGTCATCATGTATTTTTAAAAAATCTTTGTTGGAAATTCCGCCTTAATTGTGGTCTGTCCCTAGTCGCTTATATTGTGACCTTTGATTAGCCTTCATTGGAGTCTCCAACACCTTCATTGTGTTGGTTTCGATGGGTAGATTTAGTCTCACATTAGATAGATATGACTCTTGAGAAGACTTTTATAAAGAGGAGGCACTCCTCACCTTACAAACCGGTTTTGTAAAGATGAGTTAGGCCCCAAATTTCAACAGACTGGATACCACCGTCCATAATTTTTTTGTAGGGCTGTCTTTGATTCGTAAAATCTTTGCCTAAATAACAGACAACACCTTAGACTACTTTTCAAAACCCTCGTTAATAGATTAGCCAACTTTTTTTCTTTTTTTTTCTTCCAGTAATTCTTAAGTTTCTTCGAAAAGAATAACCTCAAGTGTAACCATTCATTCATTTTAATAAATATGTTATTCTTTACTCTCCATTTTCTGGACCTGTACCCGTCAAGTGGTATTAGAGTTGTTAAGGAAAATCATGAAGACCACTTCAAGTTTGCTTAGAAGTTTGTTTAAAAGATATGCACATATGATTTAGCTCACGAATATTGGTTTCCTAATATTTTGTTTTCCATTGTGAGTACCATAGGTTCACCTATGTTAGGGTTTTGATAGATATCGACTTATTGCAGCCTAAAGCTCTTGTTGAAAGAGTTAAATTTTCCCTTTTTTGGAACTTGACTGAAAACCTACCTGAGTTTTACACTCATTGAAAAATAAAAAGTCATTACTAGGAAATACGCAATAGAGTAATTTATGTCGATATGGAAGAAAAAGAACAGCCTTTAAAAGAGAATCCAAATAAAGAGCCCCAAAATAAGTTTGTTCAAACCTTTGATGGGAGAGTTTGCCACCCATTTGAGTCCCACAAGATTCGAGGGATTAGTCTCCGCAAGTTGTGCGCGGAGAATACCTGATTTACACAAACAAAAAAAAAATCTTCGATGGTAGGCATGAACAGGGGAAAGCACAAAAGTTTATAGATATTGAGGAATCAAACTCAAAAGAAATTAGTAATGGAAACAACACTGAGAAAGAAAATGTTAAAGTGAATTAGAGAAACAAAGAGAAAGAAATGGTTAATGATGCTCTAGTACAAAACTCTGATCATGTTTAAGACAGAAACGTAACAATAGTTTATACTAATAATGTTGCTACCCCTAAGATTTCTTAAAATTGGGAAGGAACAACTGGTACAAAAGATATAATAAATGAAACTCAAAGAGAAGTGTAAGAACATCATGCATCTCAAAAATTTGAGAAGAGTGTTGAAGCTATGAATCAGAATGAGATAAGAAATTTAGAAGATAGCATGGACTATGGAAGCTATGAGGGATTAGAGTTCCTTAATGAGTCTTAGGCCAATATGGTTGAAGATGAAGTTGTTGGAGCAATATTGCTTGATGATTTAGGAAAGGAGCCAACTCAACATGATAAGTAGTTGAATGCAGCCACAAGTGGGTTTCAACTAGTAACTTCAAAGGCCATGAAGAAGAGTCAAAAACAAAACAAAAAACACCAATAAGCAAGAAATATGAAACAATATCAAAGGTTGTTAATGTTAAACCTTTTAGATGAAGGGCCTGTTTTGGGAGGTGCGGGGCTTGGCCAATGCTCCGTCAAGATTGGCTCTCAAGAGACTGTATAATCCTGATATATGCTTAACTGCAGAACCTTGGATGAATTTTTATTCTTTCCCTAGAAATTGGTTAAGTAGAATAGCTTTCAAATTGTTTGCCTTGAATAAGAGAGAGAATTTGCTTCCAAATTTATGGCGCCTTTGTGCAAATGACATTAATCCTTCTATTGTTGCCATAGAGGATCAATTTGTTTATTTTACAATAGCTGAAAATGGAAAAACTTTTGGCATAATTGTTGTCTATGCTTCCACCTATTATTTGAGGAGGAGACAATTATGGAACAAACTTGATAGTTTGCAGAACCGACATTCCCTGATGTTTCTTTTGTGAATTCAACACCATTTTTGGGGCTTAGGGCATAGGGGATTGCATTCTGCAACTAAACATGTTGAATGTAAAAAGTTGGTCTCTAATTCTTGGAATGTTAGAATAGTGGGTTGTCACGTGTAGTATATCTTAAATAGAAAGCTACGTATTGTAAACAGGTCAAAAGAGCTGGGCCTCCCCCAGCCATGGGCCTCAAAAAAAATTTAATACCCATTAGTACTACTGCCCTCCAATAAAAAAAAATAAAATTTTTTATTTCATTGCTCAAAAAGTTAGAAGCGCGTTCACTTTCACGGTTTCATCACTTTCACCGTTTCAGGCATCACCGACGATTTATGCATCATCACTGATTCAGTGATTCACCATCATCAGGCTTTCCTTCTTCTTCTTCCTGCACACCAAATCACTGATTCACTGATTTCCCTTTTCCAAAACAAGTAAACAACACTGTTTGGTAAGTAAATAACCTCTCTTTCATTAATTTATTTTGAGAAATGATATTTGTACAACTATTTAGTGACAACTTTTTGACAACTTTTTTTCTCATACTCACATGATTTTACTATACTCTCTCTTCCTTTTTCTCTCTCCATTGTTTTTGACCAATAAAAAGAAAGAAAAACAAGGTTGTCACCAAAGTTGTCATTAAATGGATGTACAAATATCATTGCTCATTTATTTTACTTCCTTTCATGAAATTGGACGATTTTTGTTGAATGTTGAAATTGCTAAAATAGAGATTGATAGAGATTTGATTGATTATTAACAGAATTAGTAATAATTGATTTCT
>Ga0315913_1001646_pt1 | contig 25022 bp, 12 predicted proteins | sample MpolsnodulesMG_FD_207736 | JGI IMG/M metagenome (GOLD analysis project Ga0315913, IMG submission 207736) | Medicago polymorpha root nodule microbial communities from Los Angeles, California, United States - small nodules | ecosystem: Host-associated > Plants > Roots > Nodule | place: USA...
TTGCAGAGGCATTAAAATCACCAATTATCACATCTAGGGTAAGCTTTTTCAACAATCTCATCTACAATATAAACAATCGTATAATCTCTCAGAATTTTTATTTTTTTTGAAAAGAAAATAATTTCATCTTGTTGCGTAATCTTGTTTTTATAATTTTTATTGCTGAAAATACACGTTTTATGGTTGCTATTGATGCCGAAAGAGTCAACAAAAGTTATAACACTTTGTCATTTAATAAATTAGAATTTGATTCACTGGTCTCAACTAATTTTTGACTTAATTCATCAATAGTATACAACATTGGAAAATTGACATCTCTAAGCATATCAAACTCATATATAGTGTTGTAATTTTTTTAAGTTGCCTCCATTTTTTTTCCTATTGTGATGTGAGTCAACAACGATGCTTCAAAAAACTTTTTATTTTTTTTTATTTTTTTTTGAACAAGGCAAAATGAGATATATAAACAAGAAGTTTTGTTCCCTAGCACAAGGAGTGCTTTAGGAATCAAAACAAAGTTACAACAAAAGTTCTGGAAGCACTATCAACGAATAAAAGAGGTACATCAGCCAATCCCCAAACAAACTAGGGGATGCTGCCACCACATATGATAACCAAAAGGGAAACAAACATTTTTTGCTTTCATCCAACGAAGAGAGGTGAGTTTGACTTTCTCAAGGAGATGCACTGCTGTTTGTGCTGTGTTTGTGAAGAGTCTTTGGTTTCTTTCATTCCAAAGGACCCAAATAACACAAAGCCAAATCAGATGGAGAAAAGACCTACGGGGAGTGTAACCACCTGTAGAATGAATAAAATGATAATAATGCTCAGAAACCTGTTGAGGGGTCACAAAAAACACACCAATCCAGGCCGTAATGTGGTGCCAAAGATCGCCAAAGACTGGACAATGAATTATTAGATGATCAATATTTTCATTTTGTCCACAACCAGTAACACACAATTGGGAGGCGCTAGTAATTACACCTCGGCGTACCAAATTATCCTTTGTTGGCCATCTATTGCGAAGAAGACGCCACGCGCAAATAGAGACTTTCAGAGGAACATTCTTGTGCCACGGAGCTTCTGAAACGACATCATGATGAGGCATCTCTTGCCGCATGAGCATTTGATACACACCACGGACGGTATAACCATCGTCAACATTAGGGCGCCAAAGCCAAGCATCTGTTTCAGCATCCTGCAAAACAACGTTAGCAAGCAAACTTCTAATCTCCACTACTAGCTCCTCCTCCCACGCAAACAGCCTACGCCTCCACCCCCAAGCTTCACCTTCTTCCCCCCAACCTAACGCATACATCTCTCCCACCGACACATCCTTATGAATCGATAGATCATACAACCTCTTAAATCTCACCATAAAAGAGACATTCCCCACCCAACAGTCAGACCAAAAAAACGTGTTAGAACCATTTCCTAGCCGTTTCGAAATACTCTCTTCAAACCAACTTCCACCCTCCACACCTATCCCATTCTGAATGTTTACTATTTCCCTCCACCATATCGACCCTGTCGTCCCTCCCTCTCTCAAACGCCCTCTATGTTCCCCGTAACGGGAAGACAACACCTTGAACCACAGACCCTCCATGTCAACTAAACATCTCCAACACCACTTACCAAGGAGAGCAATATTAAACTCCCGCAATCTCCGTACCCTCAAACCACCAACCTCCTTACTCATACAAATAGAGTTCCAGTCCACCCAAGCAATTTTCCTATGATCCTCACCCCCACCCCAAAAAAAAATAATTATAATAGATTCTATGGAAGAGATTATACCTGCGGGAGCTCTGAAAAAAGAAAGGGCATAGACCAGCAGAGAGGACAGGACAGACTTAAGGAGAATCAAGCGACCACCATAAGACAATTTTCTACTCTTCCACTCAGACAGTCTAGACCTTAAGCGGTCCAACACCGGATCCCAGAAACTCAGCCGTCTTGCATCACCGCCAATGGGAAGACCCAAATACATAAAAGGGATAGTACCAATTTTACAACATAAAATAGAAGCAGCTTCTCGTAACCAAGAGTCAGCAATATTAATACCAACCAACATGCTCTTGTGATAATTTACCTTCAATCCAGACAGATTTTCAAACAGAACCAGGATCGCCCTCAAGGCACGGACATTCGCCCAACTCTTGACACCAAGCAACAGCGTATCATCCGCGAATTGTAAATGAGATAACACGGTAGGAGTGTGCGCCCCAATAGAATAGCCAGTGAATAAATTCGAATTCACCACTGATGTCATTAAAACATTCAAGCCTTCAGCTGCTAGAAGGAAGAGAAATGGAGACAGTGGGTCCCCTTGACGTAGCCCCCTTTGCATTGCAAACTCTTTCGTAGGACTACCATTTACCAAGACCGAGGCTGTTGCGGTACTAACGCATTCCTTCATCCATTTACGCCACAGAGTCCGGAACGCCATTTTCCCCATTACATCATCAAGATATCCCCAATCAACAGAATCATAAGCCTTTTCAAAATCAACTTTAAATAATAACAACTCTTTTTTCAGTTTGCGAGCTTCATCTACCACCTCGTTTGCTACAAGAATACCATCAAGAATTTGCCTATCTTTAACAAAGGCTGACTGTGTTTCTGATATTACCGTTCCCATAACCTGTCTCAAACGGTTGGCCAGCACCTTCGTCAAGATTTTGTATAAGCATCCCACTAGAGCTATAGGACGGAAATCATTAAGACGTTGCGGGTTGTCAATCTTGGGGATGAGAGGAATTTATTCCTTTCGAAAGACGACCGTTTCGATGGAACTCGGTCACAAACCGCATAAAGTCACCTTTCAAGTCCGACCAAAATTCTTTGATGAAGCCCAAAGAAATACCGTCTGGCCCCGGACTCTTATAACCATCGCAATCCCACACCGCTGCCTTTACCTCAACCTCAATAAAAGGGCGAATCAAAAGTGAACCTTCAACAACCGATAACCTACGGAATTACATGTCTTCCACCCTGTGTCTGTTAATGTCCTGCGCCTTAAAGTGATTTTGAAAGTGAATGAAAACTGCTTTTAATTAATTAATTCTAATGCTTGTTTTGTATTTTACTTGGTTAAATAACTTTTAAATGTATACACTTACGTGTTAGGGCCTAATATATTGAGCCAAAAAAAGTATATTATACAATATCATATAAAGTTTATAAAAGATAAAAAAATATCTAGAGATAATATCATACTACTATATATATTTTTTCTTAAATTTTTTTAAAGAGACTATGACCTATAGTGGTCCATCTTCTAACTCCGTCCTGAGCACAAGACTAATGTAATTTGAAGTAGTGATTTAATTTTCATATTAGAGTTTTAAACAAAAGCAGACAAAGAGTACGTGATGCATTTGGCTTGACCTAAATTTGTCAAGGAGTAATGTAATTTTCATATGAGAGTTTAAGACAAAAATATTACATTTTATTCAACCATGGGTGTCAACCCAGCAATACCGATTTGCTGTTTTTGTTCTGTTTCTTATAATGAAAACTTTGGAGAAACAAAACGATGTTAACATCAAGATGTACCTCAAAAAAATTAAAAAAATAATCAAGATGTTAATCACAAAGGCTCAAAGAGAACTTATGTTTGTATTCATGATCTATTGACGAAGAACTTTAAGCATTGATATCTTAGAATTCCTTTGATATTAGAGTTAAATATATTTTTGCTCCCTGTAAATGTGTCAATTTTTTGTTTTAGTCCCTTTAAAAAATTTCTTCAACTTTTAGTCCCTCAAAAATTTTCCAACTTCACTTTTAGTCCCTCTTTTAAAGTAAACTCATATGTAGAATTCATATTTTTGAATAAAATTTTGCAGAAAAATTCATAATATTATAAAAATCTCTCCCAACTTTTAATATGAATTTTTATACTTTTTACGGTTAAAAAGTCATATTTAATTTGTGTTTTGTTAAAAAATTCTATTTTTTTTTTTTGAGATTATTTTACAATATTCTACATATTGCTGCACAATTTCATTAAAAAAAATACAAAAATTAACTTAAAAATAGGGACCAAAAGTAGTGATTGAAAATTTTATAAGGACTAAAAGTTGGAGGAAAATTTTAGAGGGACTAAAACGAAAAGTTAGTATATTTATAGGGATCAAAAACATATTTAACCCTTGATGTTATTATACTCTTGATTCGAAAAAAAAAAAGTATATTCAATTATTTTAAATGATTTTACTTAAAAAGCATCGAAAGTCTCCAAATGTGCAGTTCTAAATAAAAAAAGTATATTTGGCCTAAATTTAGATCAAATAAATGTATATTTGAGTTTATTTAAAACCGGATGTAGTATATTCAATTATTGCATATCCAAACATTGCAAACAGTTTATTCAAATAAAAAATTGTAAATAGTAACTGAAATGTATTCGACTTTGAAAACAATCCTTCTTTAAGAAAACATATTACATTATCATCTTTAATATATTTTTTTGATAATACATTGTTGAATATTCTGAGAATATAGCCGGCACCGGCATAACATGTTTGGTATATCCCCTCTCTAATCTTGCAACTGTATCTTCTTGTTCTCTCAGTTGGTTATTTCTTAATTTGCCAAAGTATATACACTTTGTCTTGTTCCTTTTATCTCATTAAATATGTTAATTTCATAACGTCTTCAAATATATAATAACCTCCATAAAAAAACTCAATTATAAAAGCAATGTGCCGGCCGAGCATATAGTGAGAGTTGGATTAATTCAACTAATTATAAGAAATTAGTTGAAATTCAACTAATTATCTGTATTAAAAAATAATCATAAGTATTTTCCAAATGGAAAAGCAATAAATATAAGAGATTAAATAAAAAAAACTTTACATCCTATGATTAGTTATGAAATGCTAACCTTTTGTAATTGTCTTTTATGTCCAGCATTGCAAGTTCAGACGACTTTTATTTGTTAAAAAACAATACTTTGCTTGGTCACATCACTTAACATAAGGTCTAGGCTCAACGATGGAAGTGTTGTATATTCAATAAGCATTTCTTGTATCAAAGTAAAGTTGTTAGGGTGGCCTGAAAAATGAAAATGACTAAAATGAAGTGAAAGTTTAAGGTATTCAACATTCTTACAAAGAGATTCACTTAATCGGCGTTGATTCGATAAAAATAAAAGAAAACAAATATTAATTAATTTTTTACACAATAATATTTTGTACCGAGTCGATATTGATTAGGCCATTATTTTACTCATAAAGACAAATGATTCCTTAAATTTTTACATACGAGAATATTATAGATCGATGTTAGAGTTTTGAACGATTTTTAATTGATCCACCATAAAACATAAATCATGAGACTCTTCCCGGTGGAAAAGTTGACTATACCCACACACACTATATGGAGAACCTATATAACAAAAATGTAAATTCTAGAGTTGTCATAAAATAGTTTTATAAGTTTATCTAAACATTTTGTAAAATACTTATGTTACTATAGAGTATGTCCAAATTATAGACATATTATAAACTATTTATAAGTTTTTCTAAACACCTTTGTAGATACTTATGTTATACTAGAATAAGTCCAAATACTGTACCAATTATTGAAACTCTTACATTTGTATGTTGTTACAATTACCAACTACTAAGGACATTTCTTAATAAATATGCTAATGTCACTACTTTTAATTAAATCAATTTAATTAATAAAGCATTGAACTCAACGTTGCATATAGTTGAGCTAAACTTTGACAACACCACCATCATTGTTTGCTTCAATTCCTTCTCTACCTTCCATCCATGGCTATCTTCAACTATGCTTCATACTATAATCAAACCAAGAACACCTCATTTTCCATGTTAATCATAATTTTCACTTTGTTCTATGCTTTTTTCAATCCTGCACACTCAATTTCCTTCAACTTCACTAGCTTTCAATCAAATCTATATCTAATAAAATTCCAAGGGGATGCATTTTCCTCTAACAATGTTCTTCAGCTAACAAAAAACCAACTTGATGGCCCGATCACAAGAAGCGTTGGTCGCGCTTCGTTTGATCAACCTTTGAAGCTTTATGATAAAGAAACAAAAGAGCTCACTGATTTCACAACACATTTCACCTTTATTATGAAAGCGGTTAATGCATCGTTGTTTGGTGACGGTTTATCGTTCTTCATGGCTCCGTTTCAATCCGATATCCCAAATAATTCAGCAGGCGGTTACCTTGGTTTATTCAGTGAGGAATCAGCACTCAACACTAGCAAAAACCAAATAGTAGCTGTAGAATTTGATAGTTTTTGGAATGATTGGGATCCAAGTTCTGATCATGTTGGAATCAATGTTAATTCGATTCAATCGGTTCAAAATGTTTCTTGGAAGAGTAACATAAAAACCGGTGCGGTTGCGAATGCATGGATATCATATAACTCAACTACAAAAAACCTTTCTGTTTTTCTTACTTATGTTAATAATCCAACTTTTCATAAAAACTCTACTCTTTCATATAATATTGATTTGAGTGAAGTTTTGCCAGAATATGTTAGGATTGGATTTTCTGCTGCTACAGGTCAATGGATTGAAATACACAACATTCTAACTTGGTCTTTCAATTCAAGTTTGAAAAGTGGTAACGGAAAAAACTTCAAGGTTGGTTTAGGAGTTGGTTTAAGTGTTGGTTTTGGTTCTTTAACTTGTCTTGTAGGTTTGTTATGGTTCACTTTTTGGAGAAAAAGGAAAGTGCTAAATAAGGGAGAAAGGGACAATAATAGAGATTTTGACGCTTCTATTGATGAAGATGAATTCGAGAGAGGAACTGGTCCAAAAAGGTTCACTTACAAAGAACTAAGCAATTCAACAAATGGTTTTGATGAAAAAGGAAAGCTTGGAGAAGGTGGATTTGGAGGTGTTTACAAAGGTTTACTTGAAAAAAGCAACAAACTGGAAGTGGCTGTGAAGAGGGTTTCAAAAGGGTCAAGACAAGGGAAAAAGGAATACATATCGGAAGTAAGAATAATAAGCAAGCTAAGACATAGAAATTTGGTTCAACTCTTAGGTTGGTGTCATGAAAAAAGTGAGCTTTTACTTGTTTATGAATACATGCCTAATGGAAGTCTTGATTATCATCTATTTGGTAAAGGGGTGATGCTTACTTGGAGTGTAAGGTACAAAATAGCATTAGGTATAGCATCATCTCTTCTTTATTTACATGAAGAGTGGGAACAATGTGTGGTGCATAGAGATATTAAGTCAAGCAATGTAATGTTAGATGCAAATTTCAATGCCAAACTTGGTGATTTTGGTCTTGCAAGACTAGTAGATCATGAACTTGGTTCTCAAACAACTGTTTTGGCAGGCACAATGGGATACTTAGCACCTGAGTGTGTCACAACAGGGAAATCAAGTAAAGAATCTGATGTATATAGCTTTGGTGTTGTTGCACTAGAAATCACATGTGGTAGAAGATCTATTGAGTCAAATGAAGAGGCTAAGAAAATTAGGCTTGTGGAATGGGTTTGGGAGTTATATGGAAAAGGTGAATTATTTGAAGGAGTTGATAGAGGATTAAATTTGGAATTTGATGAAAGGAAAATGGAATGTTTGATGGTAATTGGGTTATGGTGTTGTCATCCAGATTTTACTATGAGGCCTTCTATAAGACAAGTGATTAATGTTTTGAATTTTGAAGCTCCTTTGCCTAGTCTTCCTTCAAAGTTGCCTGTGCCTATGTACTTTGCACCTCCTATGGAGATGTGTAGATTTTCATATACTTCAGATGGTCTCACAAACACAACCAAAGGATCCTCCACTTATTCATCAATTTCAGCAGGATCTAGAAAATCTCTATTGTAGGAATGAAGTTTTTTTTTTTTTTTTTTTGCAAGTGTGTTTTATTTGGCTTGTGATGTAGCAAAATAAAGTTTGAATTTGAACTCATCCATTTTATGTAAATTACTTAAATTCTTTATAATTAGGTCAATCCTTATAGCTTTGTTTGCCAATCTTTGCACCATTTTATGTAATTTTTTCACATGCTGGCTGGCAACTATATACTTGGTCTGTTGTGACTCAACACCTGTACCCTTTGATATATTATGTAACCGAAGAAATTAACATTTTCATAGTTATATATATATATATATATATATATATATTTTAATTTTAAGGGAAACATTTTCTTAGGTATTACAAATTTGATACATTCTTAAGTGAAAATTTCGTCTACAATTTATTGATAAGGCTTGATGATGCTTTATTGAGAATACAAAGAAGAATGAGAATACTTAATTATATATGACCTCATAAAAGAGCTTGTGAGAACATTGATCTTCTTATATAGTACCACAACAACTGCTTAATCACACTACAAAAAGCACCTACAAACTCACATTTCCGGTGGTTAGTGTTTTAAAATTTGAAACTTTTGAACCAGTGAGTATTTAACGGCGGTTTTGAACCGCCACAAAATTACTGGCAGCTGAATCCGAAGCAAAATAACAACTTTTAAAAAAACCCGCCGAAAATGCTCCCAAAAAACCTCTATAAACAAGCAAAATCATTTGGTTTTCCATACATATTTCCGGCAGTTTTGGCCACCGCAAAGAACAAAAAAACCGTCGGAATTTTTTAGGGCTTTTGGCCATCGGTAACGTTTGCGGGTAATATCATGTTTTCTTGATGTGTATGATCTTCAATTTAGTCTCTTAGCTGCATAAATATAATAAGTACTCCTTAAAGTATATGAAAACCATAAATATAGTTCTTGATGTCAAAATTTTAGAGACTATTGACGATTTTTCATAATTTTAGAGACCAAATTGGTAGATTTCCTATTTAAAGACTTGTTATACCTATATAGTTTTGAGATTAAATTAGAGAGAAAGTGAAGGTTTAAGGACTAAATTGATGGTTTATTCATTATATTATGTTATGTTAGGACTTCCATTCTAAGATATTATACTTATATGTGAGAATATGATTTCCATACTTGCAAAAGTGTAAAACCCTCGCTTCTTTGTATCATACCCTTCGCTCTTTGTTACTCTCGCTTCTTTCAATTATAATAATCCCTCTTTTCCATGCCATTAATAAGGAATAATTTTGTAAAATCACTCATAATTTATGTTTTCAACACAAAATTAACTACATTTCTTAATATGTGTGAAAATGACAAAACGGCTTATAATAAAATAAGAAACGAGGCAGTGAACAAGGAGAAAGAGTAATTGAAATAGGGTTTGCAGTTTTGTCCTTGTACGAATGGCAATTGTGTGGGATTCGTGAGGTTTGCAATTTTGTCAAAAGAAATTGTATAAGAGGGTTTATAATTTTCTCTTTTAAGAAAATTGCAAGTTAAATAATAAATTATTGTGTTTCTTTTTTACTATAATAAATTATTTTGTTGAGAATGATATTCATGAAACCAAAATCTTTAGCCATACATAAACCAACTTAATCCAGAAGTCCTAGCTTAACTGACAAAATGCCGAAATTGTTAGGCCGGATGCCATGACCGGAGTTTGAACCCCTGTACCTCCACTTGTGTGTGTGAGTTTATAATGGCTTTGCCATTTCGTCTGTCTACCCAAAAAAAAAAAAATCTTAAATGGCGGCCAAGAAAGTAGTAAACCACATGGGTTTCACATTTGTTCCTTCACATTTGTTTGAGACACGTCAGAGACTTAAAGTTATACCTCTTTTAACTGAAATTCAAACGTTGTTGGTCACATTATGGATGTTTCTTTCCGCTAGATCCGACCGGTTTTTTTTTTTTAGTATTCACATGCACTCTATGCCCGTCTGCTTTTTTTACTTTGTTGATGAATATGATAATAAGCAATTTTTTATAAAATTTTGATTAAAATTATATATATAGTTGTTTTCAAGTTTTAAATAGTAACAAACTATGTTTATCTTTTACCAATATTGAAGATTTGACATCAAAACTATGCTTTGTCTAACTTGCTCAACTACATTAAGCGTGCACCACATACGAACTTTAGTTATTGTTCGATTTTAAATCCGATTGGATCTTAGTGTATTTCTTGTATACTATATATTTCTTTTCTCATTTACATTCTACCTCAAAATAGTTTCACTTTGAGGCTTTGCCGCAATTTTTTTTTCCACCACTAAACGGTACCACCTCTTCTACCGACGTCAATCTCTCCAACACATCTTGTTGTGACAAGAGGGAGCCTCGAGGTTATTCACACACACCATTTATTCATTTAAGCATACTTGCCTCACGAGAATGCTTTTGCATAAACGCACACTTGCACCGTAACACATGAATAGGCCCCTTTAATAATCAAGGTCTAATACAATGAGTGATTTCCATTGTTGGGTAATGATGGGAGTCACAGAAACAATGCATTTGACTAAGAGTAACCATACGAGTGAGGTTGGATATCATATCTTTATCGAAAACCTCAAAACATTATGTGTATGGGTCCACTCATATGTCGCCCAATATCCAATTTTCCATTTAATGTGGAACTTTGAACCCACACTTGACAAACAACACATCTCACATAACCCTCACCTTCAAGATTGCCGATTACACACCAACATCATTGCCACCGGCGCCTCCTCTCCTTGAATCCGCGTGCTCCCTCATAGACTCGCATTTCCCCACCCATCCACTCGCCCTGACCAACCCTAGCTTCTTAAAAACATGAATTGTTGTTTTAATGTGTTTTATTCATATGATAAGGAAACTCAAATTTGTGTTAAAGCGATGTTAGGTATTTCTTTGTTTTAACGATTTTTCTTGAGCACCACGAACCCTAGATCGTCCCTCGTCGCAGCCATGCATATATTTCGGAGATGAATCTTGTGAATCCGAAAAATAATTAGGAGGCTTTGCACTAGCTGAGGGAGGTTATAAAGTTCTCAGACTTGATTTATTCAATAAAAATATTGTAATTGATAATATAAATTTTTTATGATTAATATATCTTTTTAATTCAATACCTTGCATTGCACGCTATAATAATAATAAGCATTATATAGTTCAGTACACACAAATCAAATCACCAACATTATTCTGAAAATTAAAACACATTATATTGGGAGCTTGTAACCACATTACTGGAAGCTTGACTTAAAACTCCAAGAAAGAATCTTGTGCAATTCAACTAATTGTCCAGTTGCACCAGAAAACCCAATTCTAACCCATTCAGGTAACACAGTCCTCAAATCAATCACAAAGGAGACACTGTTTGAAGTTCCATTCACAAAATTTCCTCCAGGGTATCTTACCACAACACTTAAATTTTTTTCCACGGGTTCATAGTTCACAAAAGCAATTGCATTGAAACCAGTCACAACACTTCCGGTTTTCCATGGCGCTGTTGTTACCGAAGCAATAGAGTTCACATCAATACCAACATGGGGATACACCGGATCCCAAGGATTTCCACCAGGATTTCCACCAAAGGAATCAAATTCAACGGCAACAATTTGATTTTGGTACGTATTCAAAGCAGTTTCCGCGTTGAATAGTCCAAGGAATCCACCGCTCGAATTTTTAGGGATGTGGGAATTGAATGGTGCAATGAAGAAGGTAATTCCATCTCCAATGAGTCCGGGGCCGGTAGGTGCAACTACGAAAGAAAAGACGGAAGTGAAGCCGGCAAGGTCACCGGTATGTGCGTCCCAAAGACGCACTGGTCCACCCCAAGAGGCTCTACCAGCGCTGTTTGGGACGACATTTGTGAGATGGATGGACCCGTCTGAAATGAAGGCGTTACCTTCGAGTTCAATGTTGGTTTTGTATGGGTCAAAATTTGAGACTGTGAATGCAGCTGAGTTTACATTCTGAGCTACAATAAGGAAGGAAATGATGGTAATGAAAAGAATTTGAGTCCTTGAGGTATTCATGGCCATAGTTCTAAATTAGAAAAATATGGTACTAAGAATTAATGCCAATATGTTATGAGATATATAACCAAAAGGTGAAAATATATATAGGGGAAGAAATACCTAGTAAAAAAAAAGTTGAAAAAAAAAAGGCAGGCCAAGGCCAGCTAAAGAAACTTCATATTCAAATCATGTTTATATGAAGAAGCCAGATGATTTACAGTGAACATATTAGAGGGTATGTTGGATTATTATGAAAGGGGTGATTAAAACAATGAAATTCCGGCTTTTGAAAAAACAAAAAACAGATATGTACCTTGTGTTACATTGTAGGTATAGTATTAGAAAAACTTGGTAATCAAATAGTGTAATGCTTGTACAATTGGCGTCATTCTAATATATTTGTCTTGGTCGTGTCGCCATTCTTACATGGGTACAAGTGGAAAGTGTTAATTTAAAAAATAAGTATTAAATTCATGTGTTTAATTTTTTGTTTCTAAGTTTTTTTTAACTGACAATGCCGATTTTGTTAGGTTGGATATCTTCACCTGAAATCTGATAGTTGTGTGTGTGAATTTTATTAGTGCTTGCGATTTTGTCAGCAAAGATTATAAAAAAAATATTTAATTAGACTGATCTTAGTAATGCCAATTGCTACGATCCACCTCTTTACTGATTTTATTTCTTCAGGTCTTCATGGATAACGGACAAAGGGTCTAGCTTTTTGTGTTCGGAGCTATCTAAGGTTTGAAAAATGAGTGATTAGACATTTTTGTGTCTCAAATTGTAACCATCGGTTAAACTTATTCCAATTTGTTTATGAAAAAGCAATTTTATCATTCAAACAGTAACACATAATGAAAAATGTCTGCTTGTGAAGTTTAGTCGTTAGAGAGCGTGATATGACACGGTACATGTTTTGTGTACTAAATATGAGTTAGATGTCCTACATTGTTTAGAAAAGTGGAGATTGAACACTTTATAAGTAAAAGAAACCAATAAACATAATGTCTTAGTGTTTTATAATATAGTGTGGTTTCTAACTCACTACAATGTTTGCTCTCAGCTCAATATGGATTATCCCACGGGCTCCCCTGGTAACCCAACAATGGTATTCCGAGTCGTGGTTCGACAAGGGTTCAACGATATACATGCAAGTGTATATGGATGAAAGAGCATTCACTTGAGGGGGAGATAAACAAATTGACCACTTACACTTGAGGAGGGGAGAGATTGTGTGGTTGCTCTCTAGGTCTAATATGGATGATCCCATGGCATCTCCTCGTGATCCAACAATGGTATTTGTGATTCAACAAGGGTTAGACGATATAAGTGTAAGTGTATGCAAATGAAAAAGCTTCTACATGGGGAGCATAAACAAATTGATGGACTTTACTTGAACCTTACTTGGATTACAAGCAGAAAATTCACTGTTTGTAATGTTCTTCATGTAGGAGGAGCTAAAGAAGCGCATAGAAGAGGTAGGATATTCAGAATATTTTCAAGTCATTGAAGATTCTACAAATTGAAAGAAATGTGTGTTGTCTTGGCACACTTCCACGTCATGCAAGTTCAAATATTTCATCACAACACACTAATTCAGAAGATAGACTTCAAAAATTATTAAGTGTATTTAAAAAATTTGTTGTGCTTCAAATGCAATTTTTCAATGATCCACAAATTAATGCTGATTTACATGTTGTAGCTTAAGATGCCTGCTAGTTTGTCCATTTTTCTTAAGGAGACCAATGAAACTGTTGAAACTGCCCTACTCATTTATTCCACCAAGTTTAGTACCCTTTAAACATAGGAAAGAACTAATTCCTTACAAGTGAGAATTATATTTCTAGTTATATCATTAATAGCCATTTCTCTAACTGCTAATTGCTTTTGGTCTATTTTAAGGTTCATTGATGGAGAAGAGGAAGATGAAGATAATCTGGTCTTGGTGGGACATGGAATGAAGAAAGAGTATGTTAAAGAAAATGATAGGATTGTTCTAGATAGAGTAGAACCATATAAACAGCTGTGTGTTTTTCAGTTTCTGCATGTTATTAGTACTAAAGCCATGAAAAATGAACAAATATTCTGGTTTTGGCTTTAGTTTATATGATTTTTCCATATTGATGAATAATACATTAACAAATCTCATTCCAAATATTAATTTCTTTTGACTATATATGGATGTTGCTGTTAAGAGTCCCAGATCGGGTAGGAGATGGCCTGAGAATTTGTTTATAAGTGGGGGAAATCCTCATCTCACCAGCCGGTTTTGTGGGGTTATGTTAGGCCCAACCACTATTTCTAAGATAATATCAGAGCCTCTTAAAGAACCATTGGGCCACCTGTGATCTGGTTTCCGCTATCGGGCCACCGACCATTCATGTCCACGAACCAAACTTAATAGTGCTGGTGGTGAGGGGGTGTGTTAAGAATCCCACATCAAATAGGAGATGACCTGACAATTTGTTTATAAGTGGGGGCAATCATCATCTCGCAAGCCGGTTTTGTGGAATTGTGTTAGGCCAACCACAATCTCTAAGAGTTAATATTTGCTTGAATTAATTACAATTTTGCTTACTAAATATAAATGTTTTAACATGTATTAACCAACCAATTTGTATGATGGATAAAAATATAACATAGTGCATCAACAATAAATAATAAATAAATTTGGGGGTTTCACATTTAATTTTTTTTGTTGGGGGAAAACAAAACATGGGGTTTATTTTTACCTACGGCTAGAAACATTGTAGGTAAAAGTGCTAGTCTGTAGGTAAAGCTTGTAAGACACACAACTCAACCGTAGGTAAAGGTACTGTCTGTAGGTATAACATGCAAAGACAGAGACAACTGACTCCTTCTTTTCAATAGAAAGCAATGGACAAACCAACCATCCCAACGAGAATAGAAGTGACTCGCTTCCGTTGTAGTCGGCGGCGGTTGAGGTAGACCCTACTCCTCTCATCCTTTTTTTTAGCAAGGTGGGAAGTTTATCCAGGGCGGGTGCCTCCAAAAGATTAACATCATAATTCCGTTGCAACTCGCTAGGTATAATGCACGGCCAATGTAGCCGTTGTTCAATGTTATCGCTACCTATACCCACAGAAATTAGCCCGTAGTGACGGCTTTTGCCCATCACTACAAGTCAAGTTCCTTGTAGCGCAATTAGTTAAATTTAACCACAATATTGTGAAAAATACTGACTTTTCCATTTTCCTACACATTAGTGTTCCTTTTTAATTTTCTCCAAACTAAGGCCATTTAATTTTTTATTGCATGTCATTTTATTTGTGTAAAAATAAACTTTTACACATTTCCATTCATTCTAAAAAGTGAGAAGTGTCATTTATCCTTTTTTTTTTCTTTTTCTATATCACTTTGTTGTTTTTACTTTTTGTGTGGCAAATCACACATTAAAGGCTGTCATTGGAAGATGCAATGTATATACAGGATAATTGTTTGTCATTAATCGATTAGTCAAATTTAACTTTTTAATATCTTTTAAATAAATATATAATAAACATAGGTTTCTATTTATAATTTTTTTATAAAAATCATATACGAGACAATGTGTATGTTACTACAGAATTACTAAAAATTCATAACTAAAAATTCATAACTAAAAATTAGTGTATTTTTTATCTTTCTTTGAAGTAAAAAAGAAAAACAGCGTTAAACCCGAATAAAGCAGTAAATATTAATTTAACAACTAATTGCTAACATTTGTTGTTAAAAAATATACATCAATTATAATTTTTTTATACACTTCCATTTTTATTTAGTCAGGATTTGAAACTTGATCTTTTAACTCTCTTACACATCATTGTTGTCATAATATTCTTTGCAAATGAATCATTGAAGAGTGACGTTCGGACAAATATATTTGTCACTGATTTCATACTTTGTTATTTTTTAAAAGTAATTCTATCTTCGACGTAAAAAAGAATAGGCTTAATCACAATTTTGGTCCTTCAATTTTTATTCATTCACGAAATTAGTCCCTCCATTTTTGAAGTCACCCAAATTTGGTCCATCTCTCAAATTTGTGTACCTAAAAAATGATGAAACTGAAGTCAAAACTACAATTTTAATGGGTTTTCTTGTCATTTCAAAAGTTTTGATCACACTACATCATCAAGTTGTATGCTATATGCTAGGGACACTCTCTTTTCAACACTTATTCTCTTATTAGATAAAACCAATGTATGACCCACCACTTTAAGTGGAACCCATTTCCAAAGTGTGAGACCCACCATAAAATAAACCAATTAAAAAGTGAGTGTTGGAGAGAGTGTTGAAAAGAGAGTGTCGCTAGCACTTCTCTTATTTAAATTATGTAAAATCAACATTTTTAAGTACAAAGTTTTGGTGAAAGGGCTAAACCAAAGTGATTTTAAGATGGGGAACCAATTATGTGAGTGGTTGAATATAAAAGGACCAAAATTTTAATTAAATAAAAATAAAAATAAAACTTGACAAAAATTAACGATATTCATTCATTCAAATTGATAGAGTACATCGATACAATACAATCTAAATTCGCTAAAAACAAAAAGGATGAATCTGTGAACAAACTCATAACACCCATGTTAATAGCATAAAACGGCAAAGTACCTATGCCTACAAATATGACTAATATGACTATATTCATGTCTCTGGAATACCCATGTCTCCGGATCTGCAACGTTGGCGACGCCAAAGTCATTTTCATTGATCGGATCTGCACTTGCTCAAAGCTAACCTTTCAACCTGAATCAAATAAACACCGCACTAAGAAGGGAAATCAAAAACACCCTGCACAAAGACGGGAAATCAAAACAAACAAAGTCTTTCAGAGACCACGAAATCACAAAAACAAACGAAAGAAAACAAAAAATATGTGAAATCACTTATTCAATTAGGATAGAAGGAAAAACAATTAGTAGGGGTGATTTTTGGGTCAAAATTGACCCTAAACCACCACTCTGACGAGAAGAAGAAGAAAATGAGGTGACTGCTAGGGCTTGAGAAGGAGAGAAGAGAGAGGAAGAAAACCAGTAAAATTAATAATTATGATATACTAATTTGAGTTTATTATAAAGACTATACATGAGAATAATATTTGCTACTAAAGAATTAGTTAAAGTTCAATTTTATTTAATTTGGCAAGTCATTTAAGAAACCGTTGAATCTTTTAATTCATAGACAGAGCAAATATTTGTTAGTTAAATTTTGCTTCTTTTATATCTTTTAAATAAAAATGTAAATAATTCCCCTAAAAAAAAATGTAAGTCTTTATGAAATGTTAACTTGAGTCTAATATAGACTTAAGAAAATAGTGCTAGCATTTCAGACATTGTATTTCATTTTCAACTACTAATACATTAAAAAAAATAGTGCCCTACTTTTCTATTTAATCCAAAACACGTCAATTTGAACATTACAACACGAGTTTACACAAGCAAACATCACTCGGTTATTTTTGGTTCATCAATAATAACAAATATTTGAACCATGAAAACTCTCACTTCAAATTTATATATATATATATATTCTTGACGAATAAACTCATTTTAAAATTTCAAAACTCAATCCTAAACATAACTAGCCATACCTAATTAAAACCATAACATGATGATCACAATTATCTCATTGAATTACATTGAAAGTGCATAGTCGCTTAATGAAAAACGTGTCTTCTAGTACTCATATTATTTAATTTTAACTTTATCAATCATATATATTATTCTTTCTATATTTAGCTAACATGATATCTATAACAAACCCGTGTGGTAGCACAGGTATTCTTTTAACAAACATTGGATCTGAACTCTGACATCACGCGCTAAACCTCTGACTTTCTTTTAACAAACATTGATGATATAAGCTGACGACGAAGGATGGTGTTGGACGCTGATTGAGGGGGAGAATGGAGTTTACGGTGGGTAGTGTGATAGAGGGTGGAGGTGCATATAGAGAGGGAAAGGGGAAAGAGACTAACATTGTGTTTGAAATCACTAAAATATTATTGGGGGTAAAAAATAAAAGGGTGTCAATGTATAATTTCTTTTGGTAATTGATACAACTATATATAATTGTCCTGTTGAGTACATCGTTATCATAATTCCCAACATATAGTACATTTAAATAAATCAAGATATAAACTTAATTATATAACTTATAGTCTCTATACGAATACTTGTCAGAGCTGAAAGTCCAAGAAAGAATCTTGTGTGTTTCAACCAATCCTCCCGTGGCACCGGAGAACCCAACGATAACCGAATCAGGCAGATATCCCCTCAAATCAGCCGCCCATGAAAGGCTAATTGTAGTTTCATTCACCGTATTTACAACGACGCTTAAAATATAATTAAGATTATCATAATTAACTGTAGCAACCACCGTTGTTAAATTGCTCTCAACCCTATCAATTTCCCATCTCGCCGTTGTTTCGGAAATAATCCAATTTGCATTAATACCCACATGCGCATATGGTGGGTCCCACTCATTTGCAAACGTATCGAATTCAACTGTGACGATTTGATTTAGAATTCGTTTAAAAGCAGTCTCGGGGCTAAAAAGGCCAAGATACCCACCACTCGAAGATTCAGGGATCTTTGAGTGATTTGGTCCAGCAATGAAAAATGCAAGTCCATCTCCCATGCTTTGTCCATTTGATGTTACAAGAAAAGAGAATGTGGTTGTGAAACTAGCAAGACCAATTACAGGGTCAAAAAGGCGTATTGGAATAGCATAAGAGGCTCTTCCAACACTATATGGCATGTTTATGCCGTTTTTTACTTTAGTAAGTTGAATGGTACCATTTGATTCAACAGCATCACCTTGGTAGGTGATGATGTCGTTTATATATGGACCGGAAAAATTCGAGAGCTCAAAAGATAAATCCCAATTGCAATGTAGCATGAGGAGTGGAAGAAGGATTAAGAAAACAGGTTTTGTATTGTATAGAGGCATGGCTTTCTATAAAATTGTTAGACATGGAATGGGTAAAGTCTTAATATTATATATAGAATTTCTTTTCGAAAATATATATGTATAGAGCTGTATTTATGGCTAGAGTTTTTTGTGTTGAGCGAAGAAAATAAAAATTCTGCAAATGTTACAATGTTAATGTTGACATTTGATAGACATGGAAAATGGTGATCGAAACAATGTCATTTTGGACATTGCATATCAGTTTGTTGGTTGCGTTTTGCCAACTATACATACATATGAAAACATTTTTGTTTGGTTGCATTATTATTAGAGTAAATTACACTCCCCTTCCTTCAAAGATGCTTGAATTACACTTCCATCTCATCTTATATTAAAATATACACTCCACTCCCTTGAAAAGAAAAAATTACAATCTCCTCCCCTATACGATGCTTGAATTACAACTCCCTCCCTTAATAATCAAATATGCACTACATTTTAATCTATTTTAATTTAAATAGATATTTTTATGATATATACTAATTTTGAACCACCATTTAAGAAAAATAATTTTATTTCTTTATAATTTAAATGTCAATGATAATTAAATTTAAATATTTTTCTATTAACTTTATATTTTAGAGTATAAAATTAACTTTTAAATAACTATATTTTATTACTAAAAAAAACCATATTTTATTAGTAATTTTTCACTTTTTTTTATTTTATTTCTGGTTGTTTCATATTTTATATTAGGGTTTAAAACTATATGTTAATGAAATTGTGAATAAAAAATAGTGAAAAATATGTATTCAAATTTTGATTATATTAAAATAGACCCGCAATATTATTTTTTTCCGAAGTGTGTTAGATTTTTTTTTTGTTAGATTATTAGAAATAAAAAAAATATTGAGGGATTAAAGTGTATATTTTAACATAAGAGGGGAGGAGAATGTAATTCAAGCTTCTCTTAGGGGAGGAGAGTGTATATTTTAACATAAGAGGGGAGGAGAGTGTAATCCAAGCATCTTTAAGGAGAGGGGAGTGTAATTTACTCTTATTGTTAGATATGTTTTTAGTCTCTATAAATATATCAAATTTTGTTTTTAGTCCTAATAAAAATCAATTCAAGGCAGAACTTGTTTTCCATGAAAGAACATCCAGTAACAAGTTCTTGTGGACTTAATTCAATTGGTAAGAACAATACATAATATATGTAAGGTACGGAGTTCGAACTCCGAACAACCAAAAAAAATATCCAGTAACAAATTTTTACTTGTGAACGTTTAAATCCACTACGGTTCAATTCACAAATTAATTCAGGGCACAACTGTTATTTCTATAAAAAACAGGAACAAAAGTGTTTCACTGGCATGTTTTATTTTATTGTAAATCAGTGTTACATATATACAGAGCTTGCTTATCAAAATCCCTAAAGTCAAGCCTAGCTGATCCCAAACAACAAGGGATAATTAATGACAATAAACTAGGACTTAAATACAATAAACTAGATAAGGCAATATGTACAGAAAGAGGATTATCCGAAGTCAAACTTTGATCTGCTATTAGGGAGAGGATCCTCTCGAGTGAGAAACTCTCATGTTTTCTGCAGTCATTAAATCTCACCATTAACCACACTCTCTTTCTCTTTTTTTAATATTAAAACATGTTATCTCACCTCTTTTATAGATGGTCATCATCACACATGAGGAAAATGTCACCGGAGACAATCCCCTCCCCAGCTATTAAACATACTGAATCACAATCTGCTAAACTGATGTAATTCTCTTTTAATTTCCTTCTTATCAAAGGATTCCCATTTTGTAAAGTGAAAAATCAAAACAAAACGTAATTGATAGTTTGATACTATATCATTTAGGGTAATCAATTTGTCTCGTGCCTATAACTTGGAAATTGATATCGATGACAAGGAAAACCATTAATGTATATATGATACTCAAGGAAACAATTTATATCAAAACAGTATTGACAATTTTGATTCAACGATTAATCAAAGTAGTCACACTGTTATCAAAATTGTTCCATTTAATATATTTCCTAAATTCAAATTCAAATTCTAATTCATGAAATTCAGAAGATCCTCTTTTAAGGACAATCATAATATATATCGGTACCAACCGTTAGCAAAATTTGATTTAAGATATCATGATTCTCACTATGCTTTGATATTTATAAGACAGTAGGAAAACATACCCGAACTCTTATGCAAATTTCCTTAATGTTTTTAATACTCTTGTGTAATTGATTTTTGTCTCTCTGCTTTGTCTTTTCCTGTATCCTTTGATGGTGAGAATACTTTTATGTCATGAGAAAGTTGAATATCCCTTTTCTGTTATGTGAATAAATAAATGCTCTACTTTTCTTTTCAACTTTTCATACTTTTATAGTTACAATTCTGTAACCACCATTCAAAAGGGAGAAGAAAAGAAAGGGATATCACTCATTAGACCAAACAACTACCATATTACGTCAACTTGTGCCCTCAAGCCTCAAAGACACATGTTAAGAAACTCATTATAGAAATATACGCATCAAAAGTCGTGCATTCAACTTCTTAAAAATTAAAATGTTATGTTTTCCTATGCAAATTAAAGTTGCTTTTTTTGGGTTCCTTAACATGTGTCCTTAGACACAAGTTAACACGACCCTTACTAAAATAATCTACCATACACACTTAAAATTGTGGATATTGATGACATATTTACTTTATTCTTAGCATATTTTCCAATCATTTTTATTTAGTTTTGATCCAATATAGAAGAGTTTTAGAAAAATTGTCTATGCTTTTCAGAACATTTTATAATGTTTTCATTTCGAGTCATGTAATTCTAGTTTTCCCGAAACATAGCGATTCTAACGCGTACTTTTAATGCATTTCAAGAAGAAATCATGCAAATCGGCAAAACAAAGCATCTTGAAGATTTGAGAAGACAATGAATGAAGATTCAAGAAGCCTCTGAAGACATTACAAGAGGGATAAATTCTATTCCGAGTATCAAAACAAGTTATATGGAAGAAAATACCCAAAGGACGAAGAAACTTGTGATTACGCACAAGAAAATTCATTGACATGCCCCTTGGGCATGAGCCACGCGCCCCGGGCACGCAAAATAACACTAAAGCGCTCTTGAGAGTGTTTCATGCGCCCTGGGCATGCTGAAAAATACCTATGCACCTCAAGCGTGTAACACAGAAGCCCCCAACATGCTGATTTCGGGAAATAACTGCTTTTTGAGCCCAAACCCAGGTGGAAATCAGGGCCTATAAATACAACTCTTCTTATTCATAATTTTTCATTCAGAATTGAAGCAGTTCAAGAGGAAGACAAACACTAGGAGCTTCAAAGGACTAATATTTCTCCTCACTCTAAGTCTGATATGTTTTATTTCTTTTGTAATTTGTGTTTAGTTAGTAACTAAACCCTACTATGGTAAGGTTCTAGGATGAACATCTATTTTATTTGTTGGATTTATTTAATTTAAGTTCTTTATTCAATTATTTTATGAATCTTGTTTAATTTTATTCAGCAAATTCTTATTTTCACCCGAAGTGAACCAACTTGGAGATAACGATAATTAGGGAAGTGACATGACTAACATCGATGAAAACCTACCCAAATAAGGAAATAACTAAGATAACGGTGTAACCACCCAATTAGAGAAATAGTAGTAACAACGGTAATTGAACTAGCATAATAACTTTACTCTTCGTACAACCTTGGTAAGATAGACGTGATAGAACTCTCCGTTTGTAGAATTACTGAGATGGAGATTATGTTGATGTACTTATAAGATTCATAGATTATGGAGATCATTTAGATGACAATTTTGGAATTCTTCTTTTTTGTTTCACTTACCTCTGAGAAAGAAAGACCCCACACTAATAATCTTTACAAAGGTGTAAAGACCCTATATGATTGGCGACCCTATACCGTAGCACGCATATCACCTTTGTGTGATCAACATGTGCAACGTGACAACTGAAAGGAAAATAAAAACCCACGAACTCACCACTTAAATGGAAGACATTTAACAAATCCCTGAATAATGCTTAACTATTATTTAACTCCAACAAATGAATAGAGGAGATTCGAAGAATCCTAAGCTCCACTAACATTCTGCAATAAAAAACAGGTTACTTCAAAACTATCGCTATGAGCAAACAAGTCAAATTGCACAAACTCCTCTCTTTATCTTTTATTTTATTGTTTTATTTATTGTTTCATGTTCTTAAATGAGTAACACAAATTGCCTATTTGAAACGACAAACCATGTGGATATGATACTTTACTTACACTTTATTACTTGGTAAACCAATTGCTTAGTTAAAACGACAAAATGTGTTTACCACACTAGCTTTAATTAGGATGCAGATTGCACGCACTTACAACATGCCATCGGTAAAGATTGTTTAGTACTGATTTTGTGAAGCTGTAATATTAACCGACCAATATGAAATCGATGGTTGAGATTTAAAACCTCGTGCAATTGTGAAATTTTTCTACAGCTATATTTTGTGTTTGGAGTGGTTTTGGGAAATACTTCAATCAATATTATAGCCACGGTTTTAACCATGAGAAACAGTGTGATTAGTTGAAAACAATACTGAAGTGAGAAGAAAAGAATTGGAACCCACCACTTTTACCAATCTCTTAGTATGATTGAGATATATGGAAAATGCTAATTTGTTACTTATGTTCCTCCATCATGTAATTTTCTTCTCTTTTACCCATCAAACAATACCTTACATTTTATTATTTATTAACTTTTTTTTCTCTTCTTGCAGTCTCTCTCTCTCTCTTTTTTTTTTCACTTTCTTTTCACAACCCAATCATACCCTAAATTCTCACAAATTTCGCACCCCTTCAATTGTAGGTAATTATAAGTTTAACCATACTAAACGTACTTTTAAAATAGAGTAAGTTACTTTTCCTACAACTCCTATTTGGCTAGTTTTTGGTAATTGATACAACTATAATTGTCCTATTGAGTACATCCTTATCATAATTCCTAACAGAGTACATTTATATAAATCAAGATATAAACTTATACAACTAATAGCCTAAATATAACAATAATATACAACTGCTACATAATGTTTAAGCAATAAGATATAAACTTATTATTTTGATTTTCATAAAATGTGCAAATTTGCACATGAAAGAAAAATAGTTAGAAAATTCCCTCGTTGGAGAAGTAGGGTACATTTCCTACTTAATTCTAATTCTTGTTAGAGTTGAAAGTCCAAGAAAGAATCTCGTGTGTTTCAACAAATCCTCCCGTGGCACCAGAGAACCCAACGATAACCCATTCTGGCAGAAATGCCCTCAAATCAATCACCTCTGAAAAGCTAATTGTAGTTCTATTCACCGAATTTACAACAACGCTTAACCTATGTGAAAGAGCATCATAATTAATTGTAGCAACCACCGTTGTTAAAACGTTATCATCACTCTCAATTGCCCATCTTACCGTTTGTAGCGAACGAATGGAATTTACATTAATACCCACATGCGCATATGGTGGGTCCCACTGATTTGCAAACGTATCAAATTCAACGGCAACAATTTGATTTTGAAGGCTATTAAAAGCAGTCTCAGGACTAAAAAGGCCAAGATACCCACCGCTCGAAGATTCTGGAATCTTCGAGTGATTTGGTGCAACAATGAAAAATGCAATTCCATCTCCTACAATTTGTCCATTTGATCTTACAATAAAAGAGAATGTGGTTGTAAAACTTGCAAGACCAATTTTAGGGTCATAAAGGTGCATTGGAATAGCATAAGAGGCTCTGCCAACACTAAATGGCATGTTTATGCTGTTTTTTACTTTAGTAAGTTGAATGGTACCATTTGATGCAATGGCATCACCTTGGTAGGTGATGATTTCGTTTCTATATGGACCAAAAAAATTCGAGAATTCAAAAGATAAATTCCAATTATGATGGAGCATGAGGAGTGGAAGAAGGATTAAGAAAACGGGTTTTGTATTGTATAGAGGCATGGCTATCTATAAATTTGTTAATGTGGAGAAGAGTTGTGTCTTAATACTATATATAGAATTTTGGGTTAATAGGTCTTTACCCCCTGTAATATAGCTCATTTCCAGTTTCCCCCCGTAAAATTTTTATTTTGATTCACCCCCGTAAAATATTTTTGTTTTGATTTACCCCCTTAATAGGCCAAACAAAAACGAAAATTTCTTGAAAAAAAAAAAAAATTGGTTTTTGTTTGGCCTA
>Ga0315913_1001649_pt1 | contig 25011 bp, 9 predicted proteins | sample MpolsnodulesMG_FD_207736 | JGI IMG/M metagenome (GOLD analysis project Ga0315913, IMG submission 207736) | Medicago polymorpha root nodule microbial communities from Los Angeles, California, United States - small nodules | ecosystem: Host-associated > Plants > Roots > Nodule | place: USA...
CCACTGTTTGTACAGTGGCATCAAAAGTTCAGTCCCCATAGTATCATCAATTCATCAGATTAACAAGACTACACTTAATCTAATTTTATCCTACCTTGTTTTAAGTGTAACACCCTACAAAGTGTAACACTCAAGACTATCATATAATATCATCAAATCTGTTTGCATGTTAAAGATGCCAACGATAAAATAGTACATGTAAGTCCAAGATGTTGCAAGCATTACTAGATGAATTACTATGGATCATTAATTAGTAATCAACAATTTAAAAATAAATTAAACATTAAAATTAAAATTAACTTTTTCAAAAAAGTCAGTTTCTTGACTGCACCGTAGAAGCTCCCGTATGTTAACCCTACTTTATTTTCTCATAATTTCATGTTATTTTTCATAATTACATAAAATTATATTAAACAACCTTACTTGAATAATTTAGTGAAAGTCAATAATAATCTCTCTGTATACAAGCTGCTTATGAAGTCTTTGTTTTCATTCAAAACCAAAAAGTCAACTTCCATTGCCTCTTGCTATATTGTAATTGTTTTGACAATGTAAAAGATGCTAAATACAATTCAAACTATTCATCTTACTCACGTTCATGTTAAAATCAGTAGAAAAATAACAACTAGGTGAGTTTTCTATTAGCAAAATGAGTGTATATAAGGTGAGGCTACATTGATCTTTCATTGTATCTATCAAACAAGAGAAAATCATCATGGATTTCTCAAGTAACAACAAATGCTTAATGTTTGTTTTGTTTTTATTTTTATTTGCATCATCATGTGTAATGTGTATTAATGTTGATACTCAAACATGCACCAACCGTAAGAGCCGTTGTTTTCTCAAGAAACTACCTTGCCCCGCTCAATGTCCTTCAAGATCACCAGCTAACCCAAGGGAAAAAGTTTGCTATCTTGATTGTGATTCTCCTATGTGCAAAACTCAGTGCAAAAGTAAGATTATTTATGTTCAATACTTGACGCATTTGCATATATATTATTTCCTTTAGCGTTTTCTTGTGATAAATTTAATAAGGTTGGCCTAGTGAGAGCATGTTAGTTTTGCAAATGTGGAGAATATATACAAAGATACTTGCTACTGAGAGGTCTCTCGTTTGATTTCTTGTGAAAAATAAATTTCATTAAAAATGATCTTATCTTTAATGTTCCTACCGATCTCAAATAGGATTATTTCTGATAAGAAACGTGTGAATTTCATACAAGAAAAACATATTGTTTTGTGCTTATATTTTTCTTTTGTTTATAATGTGATATAACAAGTGTTCATTATATATTTGATGTGAATAGGCCGTAAAGCAAATTGTAATGGTCGCGGATCTGCATGTTTGGACCCTCGCTTCGTTGGTGCAGACGGCATTGTTTTCTACTTCCACGGAAGGAGGAATGAGCATTTCAGCTTGGTATCTGACACCAATCTTCAAATCAATGCTCGTTTTATTGGCCTTAGGCCGCAAGGGAGACCAAGGGATTATACTTGGATTCAAGCATTGGGAGTCCTTTTTGATTCTCACAACTTTTCTATTGAGGCCACACCATCATCAATTTGGGATGACGAAGTTGACCATTTAAAGCTCTCTTATGACGGAAAGGATCTCGTAATCCCTGAAGGTCACCTCTCTACATGGCAATCCGAGGAAAATCAACTTAGAGTCGAGAGAACATCGAATGAGAACGGTGTCATGGTTACAATCCCAGAAGTTGCTGAAATATCTGTCAATGTGGTGCCTGTCACCAAGGAGGACAGTAGAATCCATAACTATCAGATTCCTGACGATGATTGTTTCCCTCATTTGGAGGTGCAGTTCAAATTCTATGGTTTATCGTCCAAAGTTGAAGGAGTTCTTGGAAGAACTTATCAGCCAGATTTTCAAAATCCGGCAAAACCGGGCGTGGCTATGCCAGTAGTTGGAGGGGAAGACAAGTATAGAACCACGTCGCTTGTTTCTGCAGATTGTCTTGCTTGTATATTCTCGTCTGCCAAAGATTCGGTTCAGGAAGGCATGGAGATTGAGTATGGTATGATGGATTGCACTGGTGGTGCCAGCAGTGGTAATGGTATAGTTTGCAGAAGATAAATTTGGTAGCTTCCATTGTTTTCCTATTATTATGATTGAAAGTTATAACTCTGAGAAAAAATGTTTGTAGGTTGTACTCAGTGGCCAAAATGTTATTGTTTGGTAACCATATTTCCATGAGTAAAAATTGTATTAATTTGTTATTGTTTTGTAACCATATTTGCTTTGAATAAGTGTATTAATTTGGCAGTTTCCATTGTTTTTCTATATTGAAAGTTGTAACTCTGAGAACAAAGTGTTATGGGATATACTCAGTGGACAAAATGTTAATGTTTTGAAACCTTATTTACTAGTTATCATATGGAAGGCTTCTTCAACTCATACCTTATGATATCATATGCAAATGAACAAGATCATTGTTGAAACTTGTAATTATGAAAACACCTTGTATTGAAATCTATTGTCGCATATATTGATACAAGAACAAGCATGGGAAATTCTATGAAATTTTTTATCATATACTCCCTTCATCCCAAAATGACCGACGCATATGTAAAAAAAATTATTCCGAATGAGTACAACCTTGTTCTCTAGGAAGGACAGAATTCAACGCTGGTCTTGTGCATAGCACTTCCATTAAAACTACTCGGAATGAATAAACATCCAATTTCTCTGTGAGTTGTTGCTTTCTAAAGTATTCTGATCAAGATAATTGAAACTACCTTTAACTGCCGTGTGCACATGAGTCTGATCGGGTGCAGGACCGGCTTTGGAGAGGCTAAAATCAGCAAATTTAGCAACAAAGTTAGCCGAGGTATCGACTGAGGTCCTCAACTGTGCTTCCCCGTCGTCAAGCGATTAACCTTGAAGAATGAACTATGTCCCTCAGCTCTGGGTTGTTTAGTTGCTCCAATAGAACGTTAAGTTAAGTTGGTTTTGGGTTTTTGTTTGATTTGGATTAATTTTGAAAAAAAAATCCATTTTTTTTATAAAAAAAAATCACTTTTGTCATTTCTAAGTGTTTGTTTAGGATTTTTATAAAAATCATTTTATCAAAAAAAATCTATTTTCACTCCAAAATGAAAAGCTATTAGGATTAGCTTTTTTCAAAATCTATTTTTTTTCAAACATAAGGAGATAAGACATGGGGTGCGTTTGTTTTAGCTTTAAAGAAAATGGATTTTGTGTTAGAAAAATCTAGAGATTTTTTTTTGAGATTTTGAAAAAAAATCTGAAGCTATTTGTGTTTGTTTACTATCCAAAAAAATCACTTTTTTAAAAAAAAAAATGATTTTTACCTAGTTCATGTCTTACCGCTTTATGTTTGAAAAAAAATAGATTTTGAGAAAAGCTAATCCTAATATCTTTTCATTTTAGAGTCAAAATAGATTTTTTTTTGAGAAACTGATTTTTCTAAAAATCCTAAACAAACACTTCAAGATGATAAAATATTCTTTTTACAAAAAAATATATTTTTTTTAAAAAAAAATCCAAAACAAACGCACCAATGAACCAGTTAAAACTCTTTTTTTGGATAGTAAACAAACACAAATAGCTTCAGATTTTTTTCAAACTCTCTAAAAAAAATCTCCAGATTCTTTTAACTCAAAATCTATTTTTTTTAAAGTTGAAACAAAAGCACCCAAAAACATACTGATAAGGGATAAAATAGGGAGAATAGCTTCGAGTTTGATTGATTGTGTGTTTTACACATTGTACATAGTAGTTATTTATAGGCAAAACTATTCCTGCCGATCAAAATGACATGTCTTATAGAGTATAGTCTCACTCGGCAATTTTCGTGGGTAGTGTGTCTGTTTACCCTCATTGAGGTGATCGTAGCACCCTCGTTCAGCTGCCGAATTCCTATCTCTATATGTCTCTTACTTTATTGCAGTCCTATTTGTTTGGGACAACACATGTTGTGTTAATTTATTTTTTCTATTCATTCATTAATCTATTTAAAGAAAAATTGGCAAAAAACTGAAAGCACGAGAGTTTATCGAAAATTCCCTATAATATAGGTATGTGTAACAACGAAAATGCATCCCACTTCACGACGTTATCTGTTGACAAGGTCCATAGTGTGCAATTTTCCATTAAACATGTGCCCGTACTCATCGTTCCTTGTGGTTAGTGGTGTTGTTATAAACATGAAACATGGGTTTGATGTCTCATTGTCAAGTTCTATTGAGCTTTGACTTAGTCTGAGATCTTATAGACCCACATATTGGTTAGTAGACTTAAGAAACAATCTGATATCCCAAGTTACGTTGATATAGCCTTTGCCTAACCTTCCCTCGGCTGGGAGGAAACTCGCCTAACCTCTATTTGCTTATCCGCCGATTTCGAGTTAATTATGTGGTTTAAGTCGAATTAATCGGAAATACTCCACATTGATATATAGCTAAAATGTTCATTAAAATACAAATCACTCAAGATTAGAAGCGAAAAATACTAAGAAAAAAACAAAACACACGCATCCTTAGCCTCTTCTAAAACTTAATAGAGACACAAGTTTTTTGACCAAGTGACACAAAGTTTAAAACGCGGATTTTGGTCCACAAAATCTATAAACTTAAGAAAAATAACACTGTCCTTTGTCCTAACGTAAGAGTATAAACAAGGATCCAAAGTTAACTAATTTTCAATTTAAATAACTTGACAAGTACATCACTTAACTCTTAAGTTCGAATGTATGTTCATAGCAAATTTATGTATTTTCCCTACGTAACTTATCATTAACCCAATCTTTTATATTATTGCACATTTACACTTTGCTTTTTCAAAATTTCATGTTAACTATTTCATAGTTACCGAAAGCCACATTTCATGGTTGAAAGTCAATAATAATCTCTCATGAATTCTTTGTCTCCATTCTAAATCACTAAGTCAACTTTCATTACCTCTTGCTATATTGTAATTGTTTTGACAATGTAAAAGATGCCAAAAATAATTCCAGCAATTCATCTCAGTCACGTTCTTGTTAAAGTCAGTAGAAAAATAACCACTTGTTGAGTTTTCTATAAGCAAAAAGATAGTATATAAGGTGAGGCTACATTGATCTTTCATTGTATTTATCAAACAAGAGGAAATCATCATGGATTTCTCAAGTAACAACAAATGCTTAATGTTAGTTTTGTTTTTATTTGTATTTGCATCATCATGTGTGATGTGTATTAATGTTGATACTCAAACATGTACCAACCGCAAGAGCCGTTGTTTTCTCAAGAAACTGAGTTGCCCTACTCAGTGTCCTTCAAGATCACCAGCTAACCCAAAAGACAAAGTTTGCTATCTTGATTGTGATTCTCCTGTGTGCAAAACTCAGTGCAAAAGTAAGATTATTTATGTTCAATACTTGACATATTTGCATATAAATTAGTTGTTTAGTTTTTGTATTTTATGATAATGGTCACAGTAAGGGTTGCAGTCGCTTTGTGATCCTTGATATTGTGGAGAGTCACGGTCAAATGTGACTGATGCAACCCCGATTGTGGTCACATTGCTTATGATAAGAGAGTAGCTGTGAATTTCATAAAAGAGCATATATTTTGTTTTGAGATTCTATTTTTCTTTTGTTTATTTATAAAGCAATAGAATGTTCATTATATATTTTATATATGAGAGCAGGTCGTAAACCAAATTGCAATGGTCGCGGATCTGCATGCTTGGACCCTCGGTTTGTTGGTGCGGATGGCATTGTTTTCTACTTCCATGGAAAGAGAAATGAGCACTTCAGTTTGGTATCTGACGTGAACCTTCAAATCAATGCTCGTTTTATCGGCCTTAGGCCGCCAGGGAGACCAAGGGATTATACTTGGATTCAAGCATTGGGAGTCCTGTTTGATTCACACAACTTTTCTATTGAAGCAACACCATCATCAATTTGGGATGACGAAGTTGACCATCTGAAGCTCTCTTATGACAGAAAGGATCTCGTAATCCCTGAAGGTCACCTCTCTACATGGCAATCCGAGGAAAATCAACTTCGAGTCGAGAGAACATCCAGTGAGAACGGTGTCATGGTTACAATCCCAGAAGTTGCTGAAATATCTGTCAATGTGGTGCCAGTGACCAAGGAGGACAGTAGAATCCATAACTATCAGATTCCCGATGATGATTGTTTTCCTCATTTGGAGGTGCAGTTCAAATTCTATGGTTTATCATCCAAAGTTGAAGGAGTTCTTGGAAGAACTTATCAGCCAGATTTTCAAAATCCGGCAAAGTTGGGCGTGGCAATGCCGGTAGTTGGAGGGGAAGACAACTATAGAACTACATCCCTTGCATCTTCAGATTGTCTTGCTTGTATATTCTCTTCTGCTAAAGATTCAGTGCAGGAAGGCATGGAGATTGAGTATGGTATGATGGATTGCACTGGTGGTGCTAGCAGTGGTAATGGTATAGTTTGCAGAAGATAAATTTGGCATTTTCCATTGTTTTCCTATATTATTATTTTATTGATATATATTTTCTCCTTATTAATGATAGAATGTTGTAACTCAAAAAAAAAGTATGTGATGTACTCAGTGGCTAAAAAGTTATTTGTAACCACCTTACCTATTGATTTAAAATTGTAATACTTTGTTTGCTTATAAATGATTGAATATTGTGATGATTATGTGGAAGGCTTTCTCAATTCATACCTTATGATATCATGCATAAGATCAAGACCACTGAAGAAACTTGGAATTATGAATGAAAACACCTTGTATTGTGATATAAGCGCAAATATGGAAATTTCCATGAGAATTTTTTATCATATATTAAAGAATTAACAGCAAAAAAGTGAAGAAACTCCTGACATGGAGGGAAAAAAAAAGTCAATAAAATGAACTTAGCTCTAGAAAAGTCAATGAACTGAACTGAACTGAACAAGTTAATTCAAAAACATGATTTTGTCTTTAGAATTCATTTTCTTTGGTTCTACATCAGTATAGGGGAAAACCAATCATAGTTCATGTATTAAAGACCTTCTCAACAGTTTTCTGTCATTTTCATTTTATTGGATATCATATCATATTGATTGGAAATCCAAATGCTCAAGAGTATATCTCTTAGGAGTTACTAGAAAAGAGAAAAGTAAAGGAAGTAAACCTATCAGCAGTACCTTTTGAATAGTTGATCCATTTTCTAAATAAATTTTATTATAAAGTAAAAAAAGAACTCTTCATTGCCTTATACAAAGTACAGCAGAACCTTATAATAACTTACATACAATTTCTAACCACCTACTTGCTCAAATATTATATAGTAACTTGCTTAAACGCAAAAAAAAACAAAAAGAATTACAACAGCGATAACGAAACGGGAAAACAACCTTTCATTCATCGAGCAGGACTTTTCAATTTGTCCAAGGCCAGAGCAGCCATTATAATTAGCGGCTTATGGCCAGAACCAATTATACACGAAAAATAACTCATCTTCCGCGTGGATTTACCAATTGAGAGAACACTGCACTTGTAGCAGCATCTTCTGCGTCATCGTCTGTGACAGAGTTGCATCCATCAACCATACTCACACTGTTCTCAAAATTCTCAAGACGTGTCAACTGAATTCCAGTAATGTGGTTCGTGCTGTTGTCTTCTGGTTCCATGAGTGCTGACGAGGTTTCTTGGAGCTGCAAAGCATATTCAAGATTCCATAAAACATCTCCCATGGATGGTCTATCCACTCCATACTCGGCCAAGCACTTCTCCGCGGTCTCCCCGAACTTCTTAAGAGAAGCAGGATTGACCTTCCCGACAAGTTGTTGATCCATGATTTGATCAAGCATTCCCTTCTTCTGCCAGTTCATCGCCCACTCGGCTATATTAACCTGTTCTCTAGGAAGGACGGGGTTCAACGCCGGTCTTGTGCATAGCACTTCCATTAAAACTACTCCAAATGAATAAACATCTGATTTCTCTGTGAGTTGTTGCCTTCTAAAGTATTCTGGATCAAGATAACCGAAACTACCTTTAACCGCTGTGCTAACATGAGTCTGATCGAGTGCAGGACCGGTTTTGGAGAGGCCAAAGTCAGCAACTTTAGCAACAAAGTTATCATCTAAAAGAATGTTTGTCGTCTTTACATCTCGGTGAATTATACTTTGAGATGCACCGGTGTGGAGATAATGAAGACCTCTTGCTGCTCCGATGCAAATATCAAGCCGTTGTTTCCACGATAACGGCGGTAGATCTGTTCCATACAAATGACTCCTGAGGGGACCATTAGCCATGTATTCGTAGACAAGAATCATTTCTGACCTCTCATCACAGTAACCAATTAGAGACACAAGATGACGATGGCGAAGCTTCGATAACATCTCGATTTCAGTTCGGAATTCAGCAAGACCTTGTTCGGATCTTGGATTTCCCCTTTTAACAGCTACATTGGTACCATCATCAAGGATTCCCTTATAAACCCTACCGAAACCACCAACACCAAGAAGAAGCTTCTCATCAAATTTATTTGTTGCGTCTAAGATTTCTTGGAAAGTGAAGAACCGTCCGAGATTCGTCGAAGAAATGAAGCTTGCAGTTCCTCCACTCTTCTGTGAAGTTGTCGACATTTTTGTAATTGTTTGAGAATTTCCATATAAGGGCAATGGCAGCCATGAATGACCACCCTCTTGAGGAGAAGACTTTGATTTTCTCCTCGCCAACAAGCAAACACACAAACCAACAAAAGCAAAGGCAACAACAGCACCAGCAGCAGAGCCAATGATGATTCCTATCTTGTTCTTTTTTGATTTTGAACTGGGAAGCAAACTCTTGACCGACGAAAGTCCATCCAAGCTCTTCAATGCATTGCTGATTTTCATTATCTCCAATCCATTCATAGTTGCATTTGTAATGTCTGCCATCGTATCAGGACCGACGCTTACCGTCAAAAAGTTGTCCGATGTAGCATTGGAAACAAAGTCCTTATAGTAAGGCAAAGCCAAATCATTTGTCAAAGATGAGAGGTCAAGGCTTCCAATCGCTATATCAGTATTTACGAACACATTGAAAACTAACGTGTTCATCGCCTTGCTAATAATATCGCAAAAGTGCAGCCGAACAAAATAGGAGAAATTTGGATCTACAGGGAAAACCCAAGTTATGTTGAAATTTGAATTGGCTACATTTGCATCCCCCATTGCTTCCGCAGTAGCATAGACCCAATTAGGTGCTGTCTCAGCAGTAACGCCCGGTCGATACTTAATGCTTGTAGGGCTGACCGACACATTAGTGACCGAACTGTTCACATGAAGGTACTTCTGATCATTCTCCCAAGTCCTTCCCAACGTGTCATTTTCGGCAGTAAGCAAGTCTCCTCCTATGTTCAAACGGTAAACAGTTTCGAAAGCAAGTTCGGAAAGACCATTAAAAGGGGCCAATGGACTGAGTGCCAATGCCTGATCGACAAACAAATCATCCGGCATTGACACAACTTCAATTGCATTCACAAAAGCAACTGAACCATTCGAAGGAATGAAGGTTACAGTCAAGGTATCAGAGGTTACATTGACAGCATACTCCCTAAACATATACGAACCACTATAGTTTCTAAAAGTGAAGTTGCTTAATAGAACAAAATCATCACTAACAACTGTTACAGAAGCTGAAGTCAAATTATGTAAACTGTTTGGAAGAGGATAAAAATATAGCCTAATCCAATGCCTACCTTGTTGAACATCAAATCTATATGAACCTCTCTCAGTGAAAATCCTAGCTGATTGGTAAATTGGAGATGGAACAACACTTGAATTTGAACTACCAACAACAACTGAATTTCCAGTTTTTAACACTAGTGTAGAATGCTGTGAATCAGGGACAAATACACGATCTTGAAAGTTTATACTTTTGGATGAACCACAAGCAATTAGATAATTATCATGAGGTGTGTATAAGGCAAATGACACATTCACCAAAAATGCAATAAGAATAGTAACAACAACCAAAACAAGCTTCACCATCATCACCATTGTAGTTAGTTTAGCTTCTCTCAAATCTTCTTCAACAACACCAACCCATAAAAGGTTTGTAACCAATTACAATACCTTTTTAGCTTCAAATCCCAAAAGTCACAAAATTGAAGAAAAAACAACAACCTGCGACAAAGAAAAACAAAAAAAACAACAACCTCGGATCTATCAAATTCAATGCAGAAAAACCAAACAAAAACACAATGATTGTTCTAACATCAAAAGTCAAAAACATAAACATAAATTTACTCAAAAAGAGTCTAAGCTAATTAAATCAATGTAGACTTACCAAAAGTGAATGCTGCTACAAAAAATGCTGAATTGAAGAAAAAGAGTGTGACCCAGATGAAAATTACGTGAAACCCATTACTGAAAATGGATCAAGTTGAAGTTTTTAGTGTGGTTGCAATGCAATGCAAACACCCTTTTCCAGGCTGTTGATTAGCCTGTCAAAGAGGACCCCACAATGCAAATATGAAGCTTCAAATTCTTACAACTTGCAACTATTTTTCACATAAAAAAAGCAGCTGTTTTCTGATTGAAGATTTTGTGGAATCTTATAAATATAAATTAAATAAAATTATGAAAGTTTGAGAAATGAGGGTTATAAAAAGGGATTTTCTATTTTTGTAGGAAACAAAAAGAAAAAGAAAAAGAAAAAACAAAAGAACATGGCTTGGAAAGGAATATAGTTTAGTTGCTGCGCTGGGTTCAACGATATGTGGGACCCACTTAACGCGGCTTGGTTAGATACAGAAGAGGCAGAGATAGATACATAGCAGAGTTGATTGATATAAAAAGAGTTGAACAGTTAGTTTAGCTTTTCACCATGTTCATGCAGTAATAAATTGTTACATTTTGGTTGGCATTTTTTTCACCTAAATTATCTGTCTCATTTATTATCCCACGTAAATTATGTAGTGATATGCATCCATCCTTGTAAGAAATGAAGAATTCAACATATTTTATAATTTAATCTTAATAAGATAATCACTGTGAGAATTTAAGTATAGTCACTCACTATGGGAAAATTGTTTTATTCAAAACCCTTTGAAAGTTGAAATCTTGTGGGATTAATAAGACTAATTGTTGTGAATTTAAAAATCAAATCATACAAATAAAATTTGATGTGTAGAGGGAGCATCACTAGCTAGCTCAGCTATGTCCCTAACCCTTCTTTTATTTCTATATTTGAGTCATAGTCAACACAAGAGTCAACAAAAACCAAAATCAAATCCACAAACATAATAAAGATACATTAAGATAAAAAAGAGTAAATAAACAAACATATATCAAGATTTGATTATTCATTTTGAGCCAACAATGATCCACGTCTGAGAGAGAGATCTCTTCGACCCATTATCAATTACTTTCTTACACTGAGATAAAAAAGAGATTATGAAAAGTTAATTTCAACAATTTCTCCAAGAACAACCTAATTTCTTCAATCCTTTTTTTTTTTTTAAAGAAAATTCTATCTCAGCTAATCTAGCAAATCTTCTGTTTAAATCGATTTAAAAAGTGATCAATTAATATGTCAAAATATCTTAAGTTGGCTACACAGCCGGCTTAAATGGTCCATTATAACCGGTTTAAAATCCTTTTTCTGCACCAATGATCATTGTCGGCCTAATAAGGAAATAAAAAAGTCTCATGCCCTCATACTTTTTCAAGTTTTGTCTAACCTATACAAATAAAATAATCTTATATCATGCATAAGTTTTTTTTTCATCATTGAATCAATAAATCATATTATATCTCACTTAATTTAATGGTGAAATCTATTTATCTAATTATAAAAACTAGTTTATGCATTATATAAGACTTTTCTTATCTGTGTACCATAGATTGGCCACTTTGCCATAAAAAAGTTGCCTAAATTATAGACTTTCACTTAGAAATACGATCCGTTTTCGTTTTTTTGGTAGGTTTGGTTCTTCCTTTCAAAAATATGGTTCCAAAATAGGGAAGAATTTATGTAAATATAATAGCGGTTAGCTACTTCCACTATAACTTATTTATTTTGCTCTAAGTCGTTGAAAATATTTAGTGTGCTCCCATTCAAAATTAAGTAGTGTTCAATCCCATAAAAATTATTAGATAATTTTATTTGTAAAAAATTAAATAGGCATTAGTACGAGAGATAAATTGTTGAATTATAACTGGATCACTTTTTTTAATAATAGATATAATTGGATCCCTTATATATAAAAAGATATATTTGTTAATTTTTTTTAATAGATATAATTGGATCCCTTATACATAAAAAGATATATTTGTTAATATTGAAGAAAATAAAAGGAAATAATTTTAAAACATAAAGACACGACAAATATAATTCGACAATATATAGGTGTCTTCAATTTTTTGGATTTAGTGACATATTTTTATAGTCTCCAATTTTTTACTTATTGATAATTTTATTAATATATACTTTTAAAAAAAATTAAAAGGGAAAATTATTAACAATGAAACTAATGATAATTTTACGACGGTCGAGATTTAAATTTGTCTCTTGAAATTATAAATTCAAGCTTTTTTTTTAGGGAATAAATTCAAGCTTATATACCACTGCTCTGACATATTGGACAATTATATTAATATTTATGACATATACATTGATATTTTTTTATAAACATATATAGTATGTGATAATATCTACATTAATCAAAATCTATGGTTTTTTTCCATGATACAAAATATGCAAATAAGAAGTGTTATTAAAATGAAATCTTGTGTGGAGTGTAGAACCCTTCACCTTCAAGTTGCATTCAAAATTTTAATTTTGCTATTGTAAAAGCTTTCCAGTATTAACTTATTTTAAAAATCACGTGAAGTAATTAACCGGGGTTGGGTTTAAAAGAATGAAATAGATCCTCATATTATGATGAAGTAAGTTCAAATCCCGACTACAAGAGATGTTTGCAGGTAAAAAAATAAGAGTAATGTTAACCAGTGTCCCGAGACACTAGTTAAGAACCAAATATAACATGTATTGCATTGGAAATTGTCTTGTCAATCCTTTAAAAGTCAATAAAGGGTCTTTTTTAATTTAAAACTTTCTTTTTATAGTTTTCTTAACTAGTGCTCAAGGCACTGGTTAACATGATCCAAAAAACAAATATGAATTTTTTTGCAGTCACTAAAAGGCCACATTAATGCATTTATGATGTTAGTAATCATTGGATTGAGATCACACGATATATTTTTCAAACAATTTTTTTTTTCAAAAATTAAAATAATATCTCAAAATGTACTCTGTCTCATTTAGATACAACGATGGTTGGTGTTGTGAATGCATAAATGCGTCCTTTTAGTGACCGTATGGGATCCATATTAAAAATAATCATAATAACGATAATGTACCATATGCATTAACTAATTAAGTAACTGGGTTCTTTAAAAAAAAAAACTGGGTTATTAATTTTTGGAAAATGATAGAATTGTGAGTTTCAATCATTTATTAGAGTTAACAGGGGAGTTGCATGTAAAAGGTGATTTAGAGTTAACAGGGGAGTTGTATGACTGAAGGTACTAGCTAGCTATACATGACTCATCACACATGAGTATTTTCCAGCACTATATAGAATATAGTATACGTGTATTAAATGCTTAGCATTTTTAAGTAACCTCAGCACATGGCCTCGCCCTCGCAGCCAACAATATCTCTGTTTGGCATCTTCAACCTTTTATAATGTCTCATTCATATTTCTTATTTTTGGTACAATCAGTCTTCACATTTTTTTTTGTCTCTTGGTAAGTTGGTAGCAAACTAACCTAATTGAGTTTGTCTAATGGTGTTAACTTGAAATGTGCTACTCTAGACCTGCGGAAGACAAGTGCTGCATGCAAAGACCTAAGTCCCGCGATGTGCAGAGAGTGTACACCAGTCTGTGCTCGTGCGTCTGGGTGATCCTCAGGTGGAGCCCTGGTGTCAGTGTCCTTGACTCTCACAAAGGCGGAAAGGAGGAATTCTCAAGGTGGAAGTGTGAACCCTTGCCTTTTTTCTGGTAGCGCAGTGGATTTAGTCTTGAATCTGGTGCTGCTTTGGTCCTATTAGAGCATGCTCATTTCAAAAGTGATTCATCAAGAGTGTGAGATTTTAGAATTTAGAGAAAGTGTACGTTAATCTAAGTCACAAGTTAGCATCTAAAAGAAGACAACTAGAATTTCCAGATAGAAACCCTAATTGGAGAGTTGTCCTCAAACACAACTATTGACATATCATGATGTAATCACCATCACACGATCTTTGGTGTGTCTTACTCATGACTTGGGTGTGCTCTAGGGCGTACCTATAGCATAGTCTGAACTAGATCGTTATCATGTTAAAAATGTGTTTTCTTGTTGGATAAGGTTTGGCCCAATCTAAAACAGTGATTAATTCTCTTAAAATGAAACATTGTCAATATTTTATATATGTTTACTTATCTCTCGGTTAAAATTTGGAATTTTGATTTAACATGTTGTGACTATCTCTTCCCACCGCATTAATTCCGTTGATTTTATTCATCCATTTTAATGTTTCCAGAAGCTTAAAATTTCCATTTGTTGCAAGACCTATTTTTAAAAATCTATCGTGCAAACCCGAAGGAACTTTGACATTTAAGTATTGTCCGTGAATGAAGGTGCTGATTTCCCCCTCACTTTATGCTTCAACATTCTTAATTTCTTTATTAATACTTTAGTTTAAAATTAATTTAACAACCTTCAATGAAATCTCTCTAGGTGTTGTGTGATGTCCTCAACTCCCAAGTCAACTATTAGTGCTGTCGTTCTCTATCCTCATATCACGGAAGCTGTCTGTCACCCTCATCATTTTTCTCTTTGCTGCCTGCTTGTTGAATTTTGATTTTACTATAAATCCAAGTTTAATACGAGAAAATACACAAAAAGTGACCATGATGACATTCTAATTCAATGATTACAGTTAAGCAATGACATTTCACCCAAAACAAAAAAAGTACCAGAAGATAATATTCATAGAAGCACCTTTCAAAAAATAATCATAGATGCTCTTACTAAATAAAGTGACATGTGGTGATGTTTTTTTTTCTCTTTTAAATGACAAATGTTAATATGTTAATTGTTATGTTAGTTTTTGGACTTAAACTCTGAATCTTCAACACCTTAATCCTTAATTCAAATTAGTTGAAGCAAAATCTTATCATCCAAATCAGAAATATATAAATTGCTTTTTAGATCTCCTGATTTTTCAAAAATGCCCCTATATATAACCATCAAAAGTTAGAGTAAAGATCATCCCCATTGCATAAAATAAATGGACATTGTGATTACTATAGTTTTGTCGTATAAATATTCAATTAATAATATATCAAATTCTTGAAATACAAGCATTTATATCCTTTTATGTACTTCACAATTATAGTAATGGACACTCCAATTCTTTTAGGAAATGGAGAGGATAACAACCAAATATTTCGAGATTCTTGGAGGTTACCTCTGATTGTTGAATCTCATGAACGATTTACTACCATAGTTTCAAAACATGTACATATACTAGTTGATATCCTAATTGAAAAATTGGGTCACCAATCAATTTTCTTTAAGGTCTCTAAAAAATATCAACTTTCTTCAAGGATAATTGCTTGCCCAACACGTGTTATTTCCAATGTTAATTATAAGACCCTCATGGTTTACGTTCAACTGTGACCCATTTTTCATCGTTTACAACCTAATCTTGATATAATATGGAGAAACAATCACTATGTTTATGTGGCATTAAACCATGAATCCTAACATATTGAATGGGACGCAAAGGATATTTGTTCAGTCTAAGATAACATATACTGGGCAAGCAATTTTCCTTAAAGAAAGTTGAATGGTGATCCAATTTCTCAGCTAGGATATCAACTACTATTTGTGCAAGGTTTGAAAATGTGGTTGCAAAATGTTCATGAGTTTCAACAATCGGAAGATAACTTCTGAGAATCTAGAATGTAACTTCTAAGAGCATTCATTTTAGAATGTAAATGTATCGAACATGATAGTTATGTATAGGGCACTTTCAGAATTTTGAGGGGGTTTTGAGCAATGTGGGCGCCTAAAAAGCAATTTCTCTAGACTCTTTTGATCATCAGGCCATATTGATAATACTATTTTGAATTTTATAATAGTGTAACATTATACTCACTGTAATCCACTGTAACATTATATAATTGTGTATCTTACACTAACTGTAATCAATTTTTCTCATTCCATCGATTCCAAATAATTTTTTTTTTCTTATCAATTTAATTTTTACCTTATTCTTAAAAAGCATACTTTTTTATGTAGTTTCCTGGAGTTTCCAATTCATTGCTAGAGCATCAAATGTGTCTTTAAAGCATTGGCAGCAGATGGGTGGAGTTGGCATCCACGAAGACACTGTCATCGATAAGTCCATTCACAAGTGTTAATATATATAAATTCTCACTCAGTTGTCTTGAAGGTTAGCTTTTGTATTATGACTTGATACACATAATATAGTTGGTGTTTATTGTTGAAATATATTGTACTTGCTGATATAACTTTAGCATTATCTTGCCAAATCTTTTCATTTTTATCTTTGCAAACATCGATCAAACGAAATGCTGAGTTAATGTTTCCCTTCCTGATTTTCAGTTGGATGGATAGGAAATGACGCTTTAACACACATCATTGGTGAGCATGATCCTTACATTCATATATTTGGAAGGGTGAGCGTCACTGTGCCCGAGTTAGTATATATCTATTCTGTGATTTATCCCTCACATTCTGCATTGATGACTTCATCATGTAAATCTTACAAACGGATTTCGGTTTCATGAGCTGACTCAACCATCTGTTGTCACTATCCTTATGACTTTTATCATGGTTGTTGACATTCTCACATCAATTGCTATTGTTCGGCATATCCTTATGGCAACTTCTGTCCTTGAGGCAAACATAACTATATAAAATGCAACTATATTATTTTCAATAACCTCCTTAGTTTTATGCATAAGAAGATTCTTGAAGTCCTTCTAAATAGGTGACAATTTGTCAATAATAACAACAATTTGAAATTGTTCAGGTAATTGCATACATTCAACAACGATTTCGTGAGCTATCTTTTGCAGTTCATGAGATTGTACCTCCACAAGTTTGTCATCGTTCATCTTGAAGTTTAGGTAGCCGCTCACAGCGTACTTTTTGGCTCTAGCTTCTGCGGTATTGTACTTTATTTGTAGTGCTTCTCATACAGGTCATCTTCGAGTACATTCAAAATATAGTTTTTGCATAGATAATCATTATCTTTCCAGAGGGCAATATCTATAATAGCTTGTTTCACCTTCTCAGCATGTTTCTCTTTCTCGGTAGGATCAGGCACAGTGGTTTTAGAAACATCTTAAAATTGTTGTTTTCGGAAGTGGAAAGAGTACCTTCAAAATGAAAAATCACCACCGAAGAGCAGAGCCGTTCCTATGAAATAGGAGGCTCAGTTCTATTTTTAAAATAGGCCCCAGTAAAGTCAAAACGCAATTCTTTCTGTGCAACTGAGCTTTATTAAAAAATCAGAATAATAACTTTTAAACACGAAACAAAACAAAATAAAATTAAGTGAAAGAGATGTGAAATTTACCTAACAGTATCATTTGGAATGTCACTCCTACGTCGTAGGAAAGGGGAAAACGAATGGTTTATGCGAAAAAGAAATAATTGTTGTGATTCTTTCAATGAAATAGTTTTTCAAATTGACTGATTAAGTGATTATTCAAATTGATGGTGGCTTAATAGCATCAAATTTATGTCTAGAAAGTGAAACTAGAGTCTAGAAAAAACTCATACGTGTACTAAAGAAAAAAATAACATATAATTTTTAATTTAAGTGGAGGTGGGTATTATAATTTTTTTAGACCCATAATTTTTAGAGGTTCGATTCGGTAGCGCTTCTTGCACTCACAAAGGTCCCTGCAGAAAAGATTTCCGGTTTTAGCAAGAGAAGACCTCTGGCAAATGGGTGTCAAAATAAATGTCCCACATCAAAAAAAATAACAATAAAGTGAAGATATAAATAAGAGAAATGATTTTTCAACATCTATTTTTTGACAACTTTCTCTCTCATACTCACATTGTGTTTTTAGTTTCTCTTCTATTACTTTGGTTTTTATGCCACTACCTATATTTTTTTGTATATTTTGGTTGTCAACCAAGTTGTCCCAATAAAAGGTTGTTCAAATAACATTCCTCTATAAATAAAGAACCGATTGTCAATAATTTGATTTGATTAGTCGTTGTATTGTAAAATCCATGGCAACATTTATATAATAAATTGCGGTTGTATTGGATTTTTAATTTAATCCTTATTTATTAATTTGGTTAGGTCTGCAGCAATTTAACATAATATTTTTTCGCTCATTTGTAATATTAGGTTGGCAGTAATTTAACCTAACAAATTCCATCTAAAAAAATGCATCGCACCAATTTCATTCTTATCCTCTTGCCTTTTTGTTTTGCCATCCTCTTGCTTTTTTTTGACAATATTTTGTACACAATACTAGAAAAATTCATCGCGCTAATTTCATGCCTTTTTTTTTGACAATATTTTGTACACTTTTTTAAACCAATTTCATGCCCTTTTTTGACAATATTTTGTACACTTTTTTTTTAAGGAAATATTTTGTACACTTATTTAATACTAAAAAAATGCATCGCACCAATTTTATGCCTTTTTTTTTTACAATATTTTGTACGCTTTTTTTTAAGGAAATATTTTGTACACTTATTTAATACTAAAAAAATGTATTGCACCAATTTCATTCCTATCATGTTGCCTTTTTTTTGACAATATTTTCTACACTTGTTTAATCCGTTTACAAACAGAATACCCTAATTTCCATGCAAACTCGACTACCCTAATCTTTATTTATTAATTTTATTAGGTCTGCAGCAACTTAACTTAATCATTTCCCTCTAAAATGCTGCATTAGGTTAGCAACAATTTAACCTAACAAATTTCATCTAAAATGCAGCGCACTAATTTAACCTAACAAATTCCCTCTAAAATGCAGCAATCCCTAATATTTCTCCTCACTGATGGACTTTTCATTCCTATCATGTTGTGTCATCGTTTGTATATATCTACTGTTTATGTAGATTTTTTTTTGACAAGTTGTTGTACACTTATTTAATACGTTTACAAACAGACTACCCCTAATTTTCATGCAAACTCGGCTACCCTAATTTCCATGCAAACTCGGCTATATATAGCAAACCCTAAACTGTGTTTCTCTAAAATAAAATAAAAACTAAACCGTGGTAAATTACACAGACAGCATAATAATCATATATTTTAATATTTTGATTTTTGCAAATGGAAGGACGTGACCTTACAACCTTCCTCTCATACCCTGCTTAACTGGTATTCTAATTTAACATGCATTTTTTTGATATGCATATTTTTTTTTAGAATTGGAATATACTTTTTCCGTTTTTTGTATTTAGTTTGAGATGTTTACACCAATTTTGACAGTATTCCTATTTAATTTTGTCTGTAGGTGTTGTTTTATTAGATAGACACCTAAAAAAACATGTTTTTTCGAAGCATCGAACTCCCCTCCTACATTCGGTTCAAACTGATCAAGTTGTGTGGAAATATGAGAAGCATGGGATCTATTCGGTTTGTAGTGCATATAGGAACATTATGGAAAGAAACTTAAATGCACAACAGAACCGGATTAATGGTGACTGGAATCAGATTTGGCGTATAAAAATGCCTCCAAGAATCAAAATTTTTTTACGGAGAGCTACTCGAGGCTGCCTTCCAACACGGGTGCGTTTGCAAACTCGAGGAGTCACTTGCCCAGTGCATTGTCCTTTCTGTAACGAGCCTAAAGATAGCCTTCATGCATTGTTTCTTTGTAACATCATCAGTTCTTGCTGGCAGCTTAGTGGCCTGAGGAGTAAAATTTCACCTGTCATACAAAACCAGGCTGATATATCTGTCATTATCCTTGAAATTCTACAACGCTTAGACCACAACCAGCGCCCAATTTTCAGCACCCTTATATGGAGTATTTGGAAAAACCGAAATAACAAAGTGTGGAATGACAAGTCAGAAGCGTGTCAAGCCATCTGGGACAAAGCTAAAGCACTGCTCGCGAGCTGGACTAATGCTCAAAAGGTTAAACAACGAATGTCCATAACACAAGTTACAAGACTGATTGAAAAATGGACTAAACCATCTCTAGACAGGTACAAATGCAATGTTGACGCATCCTTCTCCGAACCTCTTGACATGGTAGGTATTGGAATTTGTATCAGGGATGAAGAAGGGGCTTTTGTGCTGGCCTGGACTGAATGGTTCTCTCCTATCACGGATGTTGACATTGGGGAAGCTCTAGGCTTATTGAAGGCTTTGGAATGGGTTAGAGATCTTCATAAGTGGAACATGGATTTTGAGGTAGATTCCAAAACAATGGCAGACAACATTTATAGATCTCATGAAAGTGTCTCGGAATTTAGCGAAATAACAAATAACTATGCACACCTGCTTTGTACCGATCTTATGAACTCTGATGTAAAGTTCATTAGGAGACAAGCAAATAAGGTTGCTCATAGCTTAGCTAAGTCAGCTCTTTTGGAAGCTAGTTTCCGTATTCATTACAACATTCCATCATGTATTGAAAACATTCTTATAAATGAAATACATTAAGCTTGTTCTTGTCAAAAAAAAAAAAAAAATTGGACGTTAAATCTCTCATCACTAAGATTTCGATTATATAATAGCCTCACATTAACATTCTCCTTGCCTGTCTTACACTGAGTGCAACTATTTAGTGTATTATGCTCTTGAATTGTAATCCTTCACAAATTCAATGACTTCTGTTTGCATATCCAATTGTGCCAATAACCAAAGTATTTCGATTCAACCAACCTTCGCAAACATCTACAAGTGGCTAGAATTAGAAGTATAATATGTGAAGACTATGAACTCTAACAATTATCACGGAGTTGAATTTGATCATATAACCTCTCTTGTAGTTGTAAACAAATGTATTTGAAAAGCTACAAACTCTCAAGGAAGTAATCGGGTGTTACAGGGCAGACCATAAAAAGTTTCAGCAGTGTAAACGAGAGAATGCTTTGTATTAGCAACACATTAAATTATAATACTAAGGAGGGTACTTTGTAAGGGGTGTTGAATATGTTGCCTCTTATTATTGGAGTCGTGGTGAATGTTCCGTAAATCGAAATGTTTGTTCGTAAATGAAACGAATAATGCATAATTCCAAGGCTTCGCGAGGGTTTTATGCAAATAATTCCAAGGTTTGCGAACCAAGATTCAACATCACTCTTTCAAAAAAAAGAAAGAAAAAAAAAAGATTCAACATCACATGTACCTAGATTCGTTCGCTCAATCCCTACGAACACAATTCATAAGGTGTTGTTGTTCCAATGCCATGTTATTAATGAGTTTGTCACATCACTTAAATTGGGAGAGGACCAAAATTATTTGTAGACTTTCATAATAGAGGGGATCAAAATTGTAATTTAAGCATTTTTTTATTAAAAAATAGGCTTAATTGCATAAATGGTCCCCTAAGTAATTTCAAGTTTACATTCTGGTCCCATAACTTGTAAAATCAACGTTTTGGTCCTTTAAGTTAACCTCCGTTAGTCAAATTGATCCCTTCCGTTAGTTTTTAAATTTCTAAAATTTTCGATATGATTTTAACCGTTGGATTGCATGTCCACTGTATTAATAGTGAACTGTCCGCACCTAATTTCTTTAACTTGTCATCATCTTCTCTCTTCTTCTTCCTCACATCTATATTAACATTTTCCAGATTTTTTTTTCCAAAATTCAAATTCAAAGAAACACATAATTTCAATGCTCACATAAAATTTCCAGAAAAAAAAAAAAAAAAAACTCAAATCCGAATAAAAAACCTAAACCAGATAAGAAGAATAACAACAAGAGCCATGATGAAATTGGTGATTCAAATTTTACTTTAAATTATTCAAATTCCAGTCAACAAATCCAGCAATAGTATCAAAACAAATTCCATCTTCCAGATCCAACCCTATTCCATCTTCTTCATCTGAAACTTTTCCAAAATTAAAAGGGGATTTTTTTTCTTGTTCTAATTTCTTCTTCTGAAAAGTGGGACAAAAATACCCAGAAAGAAAAAATGGAACACAGACGACGTCATCATCATCATCAAATATTCCCAAATCGACCATAACTAAGAAAAACGGAAGATGGAATCATCGAAACAATCTCCCCGATGCCATCCACGTGACCTTGACGGAAGCGGTTTGGTTGAATTCTATTACAGTGAGATATGTGTGTTGACGGCGATGATGTAAGTCGAAACCGTCGTTAGGAGATTCACGCTGAGATTCGTCGTTGGTGTGGAGGGTGATGGGTTTGTGGGTGGATTGAAGGAAGTTGCGAAGAGGGGAGGGTTTGAATCAGAAATAAGGGGTGTGAGAGGTGATTGTTCAGGCTACCTTGCTATGGTTCAGTTCCTTCCTTCCTATGGTGAATTGGGAATAAGGGTTTGAATCGGAAATAACATTGTTCATGTTTTTAAACATTGTTGTAAACCTTCCCATGTTCCTTCCTAGCAACGTGATTGTTCATGAAATAAAGGATTTTAATGAATTTTGGTGATGAAATAAAATAAAATAAAACCATTTGATAAATTTTGGTGATGAAATGATGATAAATGTTATGTTGTTTGTGAGTAATGAGTTTTGATGGATCTTCAATTTTAATGAATCTGCAGTTCTGCAATTTTTTTATGGGTTGTTTGTGAGTGGTGATGAATGTAATGTTGAATATTATGAAGAAGATGAAGAAAGAGAAAAAAAATAGTTGTTGATGGTTCACTGATAGATAAATGGACCTCCAAAATCTAACCGTCCCCTTTTGAAAAAATAGATCCAAGGGTTGAAATTAAAAAATTAATAGGATCTATGATGAACCACCCTTAAGGTTAGTCCACCATAGACATTTGTGGTTAAAGTTAACAGCAAGAGACTTTTTTGACTAACGGAGCAAAACAAGAGGGACCAAAATGTTGATTTTACAAGTTATGGGACCAAAATGTAAACTTGACATTATTTAGGGGACAACTTATGCAATTAAGCCTAAAAAATAAATATTTTGTCTATTTTTAAATTTGAACCATTGAATTTTTTTTTGTCATGTGTCATTCATTCAAGACCCTAAAATAGACTAAATAGAACATATGTTAAATGGAGCATACTTGAACTCAAATAATTGACGTGGCACAAATTGTACAGCGTGAAGGAAAAAAAATAAGATATCAACTACATAATTGAGGTCTAATTTAATAAATTATAACATTATTTTCTCCTACTTATAATTATATTATAGGCTTAATTACAGAAATGGTCCCTCAACTTATTTGTTGTTTTCGATTTGGTCACTTAACTCTAAAAATTTTCTTTTCGGTCCCTTATTCTCCGTCATTAACTTTAATCTCAAATGTCTTAGGTGGACCAATTTTATAGGTTGTCCACCGTAGAACTTATTAATTTTTTAATTTCAGCCCTTTGATCTTTTTTTTTAAAAAGGGACGATTAGATTATGGAGGTCTATTGTATCTAAAGATGCATCACCAACATCTAATTCTTTTAACATTTCTTCATCTTCTTCCATCCTCATCTTCATCATCTTCTTCATACATTCATCAAAAACTTCAAATAAACCCAGAATTTTTTTGCATAAAAAAAGATATAAAAAAAAAAAACCCTTTGATCTTCGTATGTTCCCAAACTCTAATACTGTGGCCACTCTTCTCTACCCAAACTTAACATATTCCCCCATTTTCTTCCACCCTTTTCCACTTTCACTTCTCAAAACTTAAATTCCTTCCTTTTCTGCTCCATCTTCCGAATCCTCTATTCCCTCTTCACCACAACCTCCCTCAATTTCAAAACCCTAATCATAATTGAACTGCTGGGTTTTTTTATATGATTTTTTTTATCATAAGTGTTGATTTTTTTTACGGAGGTGAAAGCTCTGTCCGAAGCTGAATCAGACGTGACCAAGCTCGATTAAAATCTTTATCTCATGGGAGTTTTTCATTGGAATCGAGCTTCACACGGCGTTGATGATCACAGTGATAATTATAATACTGAGCCATAGATCATTAGACACAAATTATAGCATATAATATTAATAGAATAGATGTGTACCTGATGTAAATTAGTTGGTGATTGATCATTAAGATCCTGTTAAAGAAACCATTAGAGAGAAAGGTTAGGGTTGAGAGAGTCTTCTGCCTCCTTACTGATGGTACGTTCTTTTGTTTTCTATGTGTCTAACCTAATGGGATAGTTAGATTATATACTCATCAGTGGAGGTAGGGACCACTCATTCGGGCTGACTAATAAGAACGGTTCAACCCATCACGGTCCGTTCACAATAAGCCCAATATAAATAACAAGTACAATAATATTAAATATTTAACACTGCATAATTCATTTATATTTTAATAATTAATAAAAGTAAATCCAAAATATTCAACAATCTCCCACTTGGATTACTTAAATTAATTATTAAATAAAGGTAATACAAGAATGGTAGTTGAAGTATGCCAAATATTTATAATAGTACTTGTCATCGAAATAGTATAAGAAACACAAGATTCAACAATGCAGAAATTGAATCCGATAGGGCAAACAAAGTCATACATGTTAAACCTTCGTTTCACATAGAATAAAGAATATGGATTAACATTATAAATCGAGAATTTGTAATCCAATAATGGTCCATGCATATAAAATGCTATAACAAACTCCCACTAACCAAAAATATCATAGACTTAATCAAATCATCATGACTTACAATACTCATATATGTAAGTCTATTGGTTAGTGGTTCTGTCAATGAGTTTTCAATTTTATAAAAGTCGTATATCCACAAAGGTATAAGAGTAGTAATTACTTATAGGGATAACCTATTAAGAGTGTAATTACATCTAGTCAAAAACAATAAATGTTTTACGACATTCAATTGATCCAAGTT
>Ga0315913_1001651_pt1 | contig 24998 bp, 10 predicted proteins | sample MpolsnodulesMG_FD_207736 | JGI IMG/M metagenome (GOLD analysis project Ga0315913, IMG submission 207736) | Medicago polymorpha root nodule microbial communities from Los Angeles, California, United States - small nodules | ecosystem: Host-associated > Plants > Roots > Nodule | place: USA...
CATTCAACGAATTTCCTTCCAAACCAAATCACATTTTCCTTTTCCAATTGATAGGGTTTTAGCCTTTTAGGGTTTAAGCTCCATTCGCCATTCTTACTGCACTGCAGCTTCCATCAAATCCCTCCTGGCTGCCGCTTCCTCTCTTTATCCATCTTCCTCCGTTCTTGCCACCCCTCTCCACCTCCGTCACTTCTCCAACAAGTCGGTGGAGCAACTGCGCCACGTCTGGATTTCTGGACTCTACGACCCTCACCTTACAATGTGGGAAGACTGGGAAATACTACGATCCAAACAAAGTCGATACAAACTGCACGTAAATCCGGACTACATCGACCCACGTGTTGTATGCGAAAGAGACAACATCGAAGTCACTTCCAATAAAAACATAACCGTTTTTGATGTTGATTCCATGGTTGATGCTGATATAGCTTTGCATATTTTCGACAGTGCAATTCTTGTTCTTTCTTGTCGAGATTGTGTCAAAAAAGAATCCATTGCTATTGATCAACAAATGACAAGATTTCTATTTCCAAGGCTTATATTTATCCACAATCTTGATCGGGCAGGAGCAGATCAAATAAAATCTAAGCTTAATCATCATTGTGCTGCAATTCAAGTTCCAATACGCATTGACGATGGGTGTATTGGATTTGTTGATCTTGTCAAGTTGAAGGCCTACTATTTTCGCCTTAAAATGTTTGTTAGACTTTTTGATCTTGTCAACAAGTTAAAGGCCTACTTTTTTCGCTCTGAAACACCTGATTATAAGGATGTAAAAGTAGGAGAAGTACCCGAAGGTATGCAAGCCTTTGTGTTGAAGAAAAGAAGCAAACTCATTGAAATTGTATCAGAGGTTGATGATAAACTTTCTGAAGCTTTTCATGGTGGCAGCCAAATTTCAGAGTCTGTTCTCGATGATGCAATTCGTAGGGCAACTATATCAATGAAATTTGTACCAATTTTCATGGGTGTTATCAGTGATGAGAGATTTGAGGGGTTAGAACTACTTATGGAGGGTGTAATTAGGTATTTGCCGAGTCCAATCGATGTTAGTAATTATTCTCTTGATCAAAATAAGAATGGTGAGAAAGTTGAATTGTCTGGAAGTATTGATGCGCCATTTGTTGCAAAGGTTTTCACAAATGTGCATAGGAAGGATGAATTGGTAACTTATCTAAGAATCTATCAGGGTGGTTTTATTAAGAAGGGTGTTTAAGAGACATGATAGAAAGATGGAGGAAGTTGATGAAGCTCATGCCGGACAGATTATTATTGTGTTAGATGCTATTCTTAAATCTGGAGATACTTTCACTGATGGGTCTGTTAGATATACAATGATTTCTGCAGATGTTCCTGATTATTCTGTCTCATAAGATTATGGAGAGAAATTTTCAAATGGTGTGAATGGATTCATTCCAAAGAAATGATCCTACTTACTCAGTTGGTTTGGCTTGTTAGCTTTGCCATGGTTTGTTGCTTATTTATATATTAATATTAATATTATGCATAACCATTGGATTGGATATATAGTTTATTTTTTCCGGGGCATTTTTTGCTTAATTATTGATCTCAAATTATTTAGTAGTTACTAAATTTTTTATTGTGTTCTGCATTTAACACGTGATCCTATCTCTGCTGTCAAGATTATCTATGTGATTCATAAGTTTAACATTTAGTGCAAATCGGTCAATTAAAGAACATGAATGAAAAGTGATTTACAAAATACACACCGAAGTTCTTATATACAACAAGTTCTGTGAGTAGTAACAGAATGAAACAACTAACTTCTGTGAGTAACAAACTCAACCTAACTTGCTGACATGGCCAACTAATCTAACAGATTTAATCTAACTTAACAAACCAGTTTAGTGTAATACTCCCTCTAAAAGTGTGGGCGAAAGATATCAATGAGATTGAGATCCTACTTGCGAGAAACTCTTCCTTGGCTCCAGGCCCAACACCTCATATTTAAACATACTCACATAAAATAAAAATATTAAAATAAAATTAATTTAGTCACATCAATTAATATCATTTAATTTCATTCTCTTTTAATTTCTTTCATTTTATGTGAGTGTGCCCAATTTTTTTTGATTTGGAGTTGTGACCATAGAAGACTTTCTCCCTACTTGCATATGAGCTGTTGGAATTAAAGCTACGACTAAGCTTTTGTAACTGGATCTGCAAGTTGAATAGTAGTCTTGACATGAAGCTAAACATGTGTCTACTGGCCTCTTGAACTCATAAACGAATCAAAGTTTTTTTTTTTGTTTTTTTGCAGAAAGGTTAAATCAAGATAATAATCATAAATAAGAGAGCATGAGCATGAACACTCTTTTTCAACGCTTTCTAATATTTACTGTTTTACCAAGTGAAATTCATACGGATCCATCATTTTATGTGGGATTCTAAAATAAAAGATACACATTGATTTCATTCAATAAAAGAGCAGTGGGAAGAGTACTCAAAGTTCAATCTGGAGAGGCGAAGGTAAGAATACTCATGATCAACCTTAGAGGTGGAGTTGCAAGGTGAAAGTCATAGTGTTTGTATGCATTTGGAAGTTGACGCGGAGAAAGCTTGGCTTGAGGTGGAGTTGATGACACCGAAACGGTACGACTATGGAGGCCTTGGGTGCTATGCTCTAGTTGTGATCAAGGGAATTCTTCAAGAGGATGGAAGACATTCTTGGGTTTGAAGAATGTATGCCATGACTTGTGAGATTACCTAAAAGACCAAGGGTGATTGGATGCAAGAAAATCTTCAAGACGGGAGACGTTTGGTGGTTGAAGAGGGTTTGGTGTAGACTTGTGGAACTACCTAAATCCTAGTGTAGTTGGATGCAAGGATCTTCAAGAGGGCAGAAGGCATTCCAAGGGTTGAAAAGGTACAAGGGTGGAAAGCTTGTGAAGCTACATGGTGTAGTTGGATGCAAGGGAAAAGTGAATATGAGAATGGTGGTTGATTATTAAATTGACATCACCATCAATTTATAGTAAAGGAGAATAAATGTTGAGAATTGACTCAAAATTGATGATTGGAATCCAACAAAATTCGTGGCACGATTTGGTGAAATCGGGATACAATTTTGAGTTAGTTTTGGGAGTTTTGTTTCGACAAACATCAGGGCACAATAAACAGAGGGGCACGATTTTTGTGGATAACGTTAGGATTGTACTGCGTACTAACGTGAAATCGTGGCACAATTGGGTAAAACCGGGGCATGATTTTGAAAGGACATATGCACTATTTAAGGTTTCATTCTTCATGTTTTGAGTAGGCTTTAAGAGAAAGAAACTTGGGAAATCAAAGGAGGTAATTTTTGGGTTGAGTGTCTTTGGTGAGGTTCTCTTGGGTGAGTGAAATCATTGAGTCTCCTCTTGTTGATGAGAAGAGATTGGGAAAATGGTAAAAATTAGGTTTTGTTATTGGAGAGATTGTTAAAGCTAATTTTTGTCACCTTTTTGTATGTAAAGAACTCATTGATAGCAGATTGAAGAGATCAAGTTCTACCCCAGAGTAGGTAATTGTGGGTCCGAACTGAGTAAACATTTTATGTTGTGTTTGTTTCTCTTATGTCTTTATCTTTTGTTTGTGGTTTTGTGCTTCACACTTGATTCCTGGATTAAATCTAGGTTTGTTATTGTTGTTGTTGCTTGAGATTACTCTGTGATTGGTTCAGGGGCGGTTTCACCGCCCGGCAACCCCGGGCTCAATCGATAATTTTTGCACATTAGATCCAACCCAAAAGCTCATTAACGCACTTACAAAAAGAGAATTTTGGGCAAAACCTGAAAATTCTCACACGCAAATAGGCTCGAAAAAGACATTTACCTCCTAATTTTATTTAGCACACTATTGACAGCTTCATCTCTCTTATTTTAACGGGTTAATTGTTCAAATTGACCTTGTAATATACATTATGTCTAAAAAATGACCCTGTAAAATACAAAACATATATTCTAACATTGTAACTTGAATTTCTTCTTATTTTTAACCACCTATAATATACGCGTAGTCTAAAAATGTGACCTACAGGTTGAATTTTTTCACTATTTTTTTCATACATGTTTAGCACGTTAAAATATAGTTTTGCACAAAAAATTAAATTTCTTCGACCAGGGATAAATTAATTATGAATTTTTTATTCCTTCATAATTATGAATTTCTTAAACAATTTATAATTAATTTGAATCTTGTTTAAAAAGTACAAAATTTCATTGTGAAGATTCTTATCATATTCTAGTCATGCCTACAAAATTAAGAAACTAAATTTGACTTGTGAGTATACGCTTACGCGGAACAAAATTTCAATTTTGCATATTTTGGTTGAAAAATCAAAATAAATTTAAACGACTTCGAAATGCTATGAAACTTTACAGATCCTTTTTATGTATTTTTATAGATGTCTCTGCAAATAATAAGCTCAAAATTCGATTTATAGGTCGAGATTTTCCTTGTTCTGTTTTTTGAGTTTTTGAGACTTTAAAAATTCATAATTAATTTGTCGTTTGTTGAAAATTTATAATTTTTTCTGTGTAAAGCCATATTTTAACGTTCTTAACTCGCCTCTAAAAAATCATGAAAAAATTTAATCTCTTAGTTGCTTTTTTGGACTTCGCATATATTACAAGGTTATAAATAATAAAAATTTCAAATTACATGTTCAGAATACATGTTATTTAATTACAGTGTCAATTTTTCAGACTTCATGTATATTACATGGTCAATTTCAATCAATAAACCTATTTTAAATTGTACTTTTATTGACAAAATGATAAACCTCTTTTATTTCAATTTATGACTATTTATATATTATGTCACATGTGAATTTGGATAAATTTTTTGCCCGGGCTCCATAAATTTCTTGGCTCCGCCACCGGATTGGTTACTACTTTTCTTTACTCCACACATTTAAGTTTTTTGGTGCGATATTGAGTCCAAATTCACAACACTAACAATTACATGTATAAAAAAATTCTTTAAAAAAATTACATGTATAAAAAAAAAAAAATCACAATTCCAAATTTCACTAGTCAGTAATAACCGTAACAATTTCCTTAAAAAGAAAATTGTAACACTTTTTTTTTTATCTTTATCTATTTATTCCTAACATGTATAAAAAAATAATATTATTACTAACAATTTCCCCTTGCCACAACTTCTCTACTCCTCCGCCTCCTCTCTTTAAACTTTATCCATCTTCCTCCGTTCTCGCCACCCCTCTCCACCTCCGTCATTTCTCCGACCCTCACGGTAAGATGTCGGCAGACTGGGAAAAACTATTCCCCTATCACTACAATCCATACTACGTCGACGCACGTGTTGTATACGAGAGTAACAGCATGAATACCGAAGTCACTTCCTATAAAAACATAACTATATTTGATGTTAATTCTATTGTTGATGCTGAAATAGCTTTGCATATTTTCGACAGTGCAATTCTTGTTCTTTCTTGTTGAGATTGTGTTAAAAATGAATCCATTGCTATTTATCAACAAATGACAAGATTTCAATTTCCAAGGCTTATATTTCTCAACAATCTTGATCAGGAATGAGCAGATCCATGGAACATTGTAGATCAAGTAAAATTTAGGCTTAATCATCATTGTGCTGCAATTCAAGTTCCAATACACATTGACGATTCTTATATTGGATTTGTTGATCTTGTCAAGTTAAAGGCCTACTTTTTTAGCTCTAAAACATGTGGTGGACTTTTTGATCGTGTTGCCAACAAGTTAAAGGCCTACTTTTTTCGCCCTAATTATAACGATGTAGAAGTAGGAGAAGTACCCAAAGATATCTGCAATGACTTAATTAGGCAGTGTCCGCATCATGCTTTGGATTGTTCGAGTTTATTATGTTTTCTATTATTCTCTTAACGGCTTAACGTTGAAGATTAATGTAAGGATATCAAAATAGTTGTTTTGACTCATTTGGAGTATTGAGAGAAACACATTTGCTGGGTTTCGGAATTTGTCGGTGGTTGGACCGTTATTAAACCCTGGCTCATGTCCATACTCACTTTAATATGTTTGTAATATTTGAATCATTCTGCGAGGCATCTATTGAACTTGTAGTTGGAATCATAACGTTAGGTGTGAAAAAGAGATTGGCCATGGAAGCCTGGTCCTTAAAAATCATTCTAACTTTTGCGACCGGATCTGCAAGTTCATGAGTAGTCTTGACATGAAGCTAATAACATGTTTGTCTCATGTTTAGTGTCCCATTAACCGTGCAAATAAGAGTCTAGTATAGTAGCTTCACAAGAAACGTGTGTCTAGTGGCCTCTTCAGCTCATTAACAAATCAAAATTTTGTTCTTTTGGCAAAAAGGCTACACCAGGATGATAATCATAAGGGAAAATTACACTCCTCAAGGTTTATTCAAACGACATTGACACCCCCTTTAGTGTCAAAACTTACACTAACTTCCCTTAAGTTCTCATAAAATAGACAGGCACATCCCTTCTTTGTTAACACCGTTAACTTTCCGTTAATTTATTTAGAGAATTTTTCATTAATATTTAACAGAGGTTCTTCAATATTGTTTTAGTTTGGCTCCCTCTTCAGTGATCCTATTCATGTTCTTTCTTGTGACAAAAGCTACTTTTGATATTTTCTTTTATATTACGGAGGCGTTTCACCCAACAATTTTTTTGTCAAATTTCCCACCGCTAGTGGTGGCAGTTGGGGAAATTCATGCTGCAATGCTCAATTTATCCTTGGTAACCTTCTTTTGTGGTGTCGGTTCCTGTGATGGGAAAAGATGTAGCATCTATTTGAACATGGCTAAGCCAAGCCTCAAACTTGACAGCATTTTCAGGTGGGGTTTAGCATGGGAATGGGTACTTCTTTCCCACCATGGAAAAGCCTTTTTTTAACCATTATATTGAGTAGTACCACTATTGTTATAATAGTCTATCCACACTATATTTTTTCACATCATCTCTAACCTTAACAACTCAGTTCATTATCTTCACCTATGAAAATTTCATCTCTCAATTTATTTTTCCTTTCAAAAATATTCTTGAAACAAAATAGAGAGAAAATAATTTAATCTGAAACCAAACTATTCATTTTCGTTCATTCATTTATGTTGTTCTTCAAACAAATCATTCATCTTCACCGATCTTTTCTTCCTAAAATTTGAGATCTGGAACATCACAACAACAAGAACATATTCGGATTTGGAAAACCACCACAACAAGCTTCATTGTTTTTTTTTTTAATCAACATAATATATTGAAAAGCCTAGCACAAGGAGAGTTGTTACAACAAAAACACCCCATGGATCCTGATAAACCAAACAAGCAAAAGGCCCCAGGCATAAAAACTAAGAACAGTAAAAGGGAAGGAACAAAAAAATCAGCAAACAACAAAGCTATATACAATCCCCTCAAAATCACCGAACTGGAATAACAACAACCTGCCTCGTAACAGCAACAGAGGCCGAGACAACAAACAAGAAATTGTATAGGATAATTAATTTGATTTTGGTTTGAAGGAAATAAATTGGAGAGTTAGGATTTATTTTGGTAAGCTTTTACTGAGTAATTGTTATGTTAAATCATTTAGTTATAGTATATTATGTTTATACTGAGATTTTGTTTTAAACATAAGATAAGATTGTAAACTAGTAATTATCCTTTGATTTATATCCATATAAAATAAGATTGTAACTTGAAAATCATAACTAGCAAAAATGAACAAAATTGATTCCCTAATTTAGTTGATGAATAAAAGAAGAAGAAAAAAAATAGGAACAAGAGAAGAGTCATGTGTGGGGAAGAAATTTTTAGGGAAAGGTGTTCTATTGGAAATATATGGAAGATGAAGATAGTGGGTGAGAGAGTGGTTGGAGAAGATGATAAGATAAAAATCTAGTAGTGAGAGACTATGATAAAATTGTGTTCTTTATTTAATCTAATGGTCAAGAAAATATTTCCCATGATGGGAAAGAACTCTCCATTCCTAGGCTAAATGCCACCGTATTTATGTAGCTGATTTTTCTCCCTTTTAATGAACTCTTCCCTTTTTGTTTTCTTTTCTTTTAACAAAAGAATCCTCATCTGGATCATAAGTTTCACCTGCATAATATGTATAACATCTTCTTCGTTGGCACTGTCATACCATGTATTCCTTTCTAGGTTCCAATTGTTCATTAAAAACAACTTTGTTCTTCAATGCATATTTTTAAGTGAAAGACGAAGAGATCAACAATGTGAAGGTGGGTGAGAACAATGACGTGAGCGATGACATAGTAACAACAACGTTGGGACGAGTGAGGAAGATGAATCAATATGTATGAAAATTAACGGAAAAGTAACGGTGTTAACAAGTAAGGGATGTGTTTGTCTATTTCATGAAAACTCGAGGAAGATTAGTGTAAGTTTTAAAACTAAAGGGGATGTTGGTGTCATTTTCATAAACTTTAGGGGAGGTGGGTGCAATTTTCCTTAATCATAAATTAGAGAACATGAACACTCTTTTTCAACACTCTCTAATATTTACTATTTTATTGAGTAAAATTCATACGGATCCACCATTTTACATGGAATTCTAAAGTGTAAGACACACATTGATTTCATTCAATAAAAGAGAGTTAGCGTTATAGATGGTAATATTTTGAAAAGATAATGTTCTCAGTAGAACCGTCAAAATGAACTAATGCATATGAACCAATCAACCAAATCCAATAAAAACATACATAGGGTCCCAAAAAAAAAAATGCGTTTAAAATACGAGCCAGCCCAAATGAGCACATTGCTCTCTCAAAAAAAGGAGCACATATAGCTCGTAGCTGTATAAACCAAAATAAACCGCTAAAAAATTAAAACAGACTAATTAGTAAGTACGATAAGAGGTTAGTACCCTTCATCCTTGCATAAATTTTATATGATTGTAATTTTTGTCAACTAGACTCTAACCCGTGAGATGCACGGATTTTGTAGAGTTTCATATATAAATATCATATTGATTATGCATTCAATACTATGCTATAAAATGATTGCAAAAAACAAAAAAAAATGCAAAAATTAGACCAATTTAAGCTATTAAATTTATTTTCTTACCAAATAATATCACCAGGTTGTGTTCCCAAAGTTCTTCTTTCTCAACTTTTATCTTTGATTACATTCATATTAAAAGAACAACTAAAATTAAAAAATTAAAAATAGTAAACATGTTTGAAAAGTCAAAGGGAGAAAGCAAAGTAATGTTATAATCAAGTAGTGATTTTTGCAAATAAAAAGTCAAAATAAATAACTTCAAGTAATATAATATATGAGAAATGAAGAGGCCAACAAAATTACACTAAGAAGTTAAGTTTCTAATGATAAAATTATCATCTGAATCAGTCAAATTATCAACAATTTTAAACATCGTAACACGTAGTAAGCATACACCAAAAAACTGATCCTAACCGCAAGACCTATTAAATTTATAAAAATAAAAATGAAAAGGAAAATAACAATAATGATAATAATGAAAAAGAATTACCGTCAATAAAGGAACCGTTAATATTGAAAAGAAATTGCTATCAGAAATGAAACTGCTAGGGCATTTGTGGCTTTAAAAAAAAAAATACTTTAGTACGGTATATCAATTTTGGAAGCAACAATATTTCAATCAAAATGGAAGTGGCTTAGTGGTGAAAGATGTAAAGTGTAGCCATATGGTATTTGGTTTGAATCCTTAGAAAACCTTTTTTTTTAAGAAAAAATATTTAGACCCGGCAAAAAGAGCGGGATTAGGGTTAATCAGTGTTGCAGATATATAAAGATATGATTGTAATTGATCACCAAGATATTTTTTTTGATCACCAAGATATTAATTCAATTATTCCATAGTTCTGTATGCATGCAGCTTATATGTTGCTCTTTGATGTCCGTATGTGAGTCAATCTCATATCATAAGCATGCAGCTTCACTGTTCCATAGTTCTGTGTGCATACAAAACCATAATCAAATTGCAAATGAAATAGTCCATTAGTCCTCCATTTGCATTTTGTTCAACCTATCGAGCCTCCTACATTCCTCTCGTAACTCATAATGAATGACATGGCATCCATCTTGCTAAACATTCTGCTACTCATTATTAAATTAGTTTTTCTATTCCATGAAAATTTGGACGTGTTAAGAAGTTTAAAACTTATGTATTTTATAATTTTTTTGAAACCTTGTGCATTTTATATTAAATATATAACTTTTTAATAAATGATTGTTGTCCTTAAAAAAAATTAAATAATTGTTGTGTTTTCATTAAAAAAATTACTAAATTTGGTTCTTTTAACATATGTGATATTGTACATGTTTGTATAAGTCATATACAATGTTGAAAACACAACAATGTTGGTCATGTATAACAATGTTTGGGAATTCCCAATGTTGGTTTTGTTGTTGTGTTTGGTGGAGGATACGTTGGGCAAAATAAATAGTAAATTAAACGCTCATTTTATTTATTTACCACCCTAATATAATATAAGTATTCTCCCGTTAATTAGTTACTCTCCCACATAATCATTTGTTTTCATATGTTCCACACTTGTGCCACTCCCTTCAAATAAAGAAGAAGTCAAAGCATGTGCCACACTTGTGCCTCTATGGATCAAGAGCAGTCAAAATCAGTGGGACACCACATTTACCACACGCCCAACACAAGCAACCTCACTCCCTACATTCTTCCAAGACTACCCCTAATCATCAATAAAAATACCCAACACACACAACACATTCACCATCTCCTTAAAGTGCAACAAAGTAATTTCGTCCAATTTCAATTCAAAACAAAAACATATTGCCATCTATAAAACCTCGTATCGTAACAACCTTTTTACTCACTCACATCATCATATTCTCTCCCTCACAACCCACTTTAGTTACGTTGTTTCTTCCATGCATAACAATATGGCAAGATTAAACAACCCTAGCATTTTAGTTACAATCATTTTGTTTCTATTAGTAACATTACCATTTGCCTCATGTGAATCAGAATGCTCGTCCAAATATGAAGGTTTATGTCACAACAAAAATGAAGCACTAAAGCTAAAATTAATTGCAATATTTTCCATATTAGTGACGAGCATGATTGGAATCTGTCTTCCAATTTTCACAACTTCGATCCCAGCGTTAAAACCCGACGGAGATTTATTCGTGATCGTGAAGGCTTTCGCCTCAGGTGTTATACTCGCTACCGGTTATATGCATGTGATGCCAGATTCATTTCAGGATCTAAATTCTCCTTGTTTGCCTGAACGGCCTTGGAAAAAATTTCCATTCACCACTTTTATTGCTATGGTGTCTGCTGTTTTTACTCTCATGGTTGATTCTTTTTCTATAAGTTTCTTTAAGAAGAAACTTTCTACTTCTTCTTCTAGTAATTTGGAAGCTGGTTCTGAGACAAAGGAATCGGAACAATTTGGTCATGGTCATGGTCATGGTCTTGTGGTTGCAAATGGACATGACAAGAATGTGAATGCTGAACAATTGATGCGTTACCGTGTTGTGGCTCAGGTAAATCAATTTCTTTCATATTGTTCAATTTTATCTATATATGTTTTTTTTTGTTATTATATTGTGCAATGTGTTTATAATGCAGCTACAAAACACAGATTCAATTTTTAATGATTTTATGTTGTTATATTAATGTAAGTTGTGTGGAATTGGATTCAGGTTTTGGAGTTAGGAATTGTAGTGCACTCTGTAGTGATTGGTTTGTCATTGGGTGCTTCAGAGAACCATTGCACCATAAGGCCTCTCATTGCTGCACTTTGCTTCCATCAACTCTTTGAAGGAATGGGTTTGGGTGGTTGCATACTTCAGGTAATGATTATTCCATTTAATTTCATTAAAAAATTTACAATATGAGCAAATTATTCCATTAATGTGGTGTATTTATGTGACAGGCTGATTATGGAACGAAGATGAAATCAACGATGATATTCTTCTTTTCAGCGACGACGCCGTTTGGAATAGCATTAGGGATTGGTTTATCAAAAGTGTATAGTAACACTAGTCCAACTGCACTCATTGTAGAAGGGGTTCTAAATGCTATATCTGCAGGGCTTTTAAATTATATGGCACTTGTTGATTTATTGGCTAATGATTTTATGGGTGCAAAGTTGCAAAGTAGAATGAAGCTTCAAATATGGTCTTACATGGCTGTTTTGCTAGGTGCAGGAGGCATGTCGGTAATGGCACTTTGGGCGTAACATTAACGTTAATGTCATTTCATTTTTTAACGTTTTGTTCTTGGTTTAGGTAGTTAGTTGCAACAAATTTTTGTGTAAGGTTTCGTATTAATCTAGTTTAGCATTGGCATCACACTTTTGTGACTGCATTTTTCTTGATGAAATATGGTCACCGTGTTAATAGTTCATTCATTGTTTTTCTTGCTTAACTCATTCGTGTACGTAGTTTTCCGATTATTAATTTTGTTTCATTTTGGATCATGTAGTATTCTTATTTTAAATACAAAATTAGTATAGTTTAAATACAAAACATTACCAAAATCGACATGGCCAAATATGACATTCATGAAAAAAGTGACGCTATACATACCATGAACGACTTACACCTTAAACCATATAATAATCGGGAATGGAGTTAGAAGGAAGACCGAGAGAAGCCACGGCCTCTAAACTTTAAATTAATTAATTAATTTATGCTAGTATGTTATTATAATTTTTTATCTCGATATTTTTGTGTGTGAACATTTTTTTTTTTTAGTGTGTGAACATTATATGATATTGTATAATGAACATTTTTTAACTTACACTAGTTACAAACCCGTGCGATTGGCCTAACTTAAGATAGGTTGGAAAAATTGTTGTACGAAGTACGTTGAGAAGAAGCCGAACTCTGACTTAAGTTCTGACTGAAGCTTTGACTCTGAGCTTGAGAAGTGTTAAGGTCACGAGAATAATTCAAGAAACATGGTCAAAAAACAATCAAATCAGATTGTGAAATAATAAGTTACTCTAACAATCAAATCTTCCTATTGTGAAATCATAATGCAAACTTACTACGTCTTAAACTTCTCAACAACCGGATGATGTAGGTTGATGAGCAGCCTAGAACCTGATGAATTGTTACATATATTTGGGTTGCCATTGACTATAAAAATAATCATACGCATTACACAACGGCCAAAAAAATTATACGCATTAGCGTAAAAAAAACAGACACACATAAAATATTACTCTAAACGCTAATGTGTGTGTGTGTGTATTCGCGAGGTTGAAGAAAAGAAATAAAAATATTTGGTATCATTAAATGACAACGTGAATAAAAATATTTGTGAGATTGTGATGATTAAACGATATTGAAATTAAATATATAAGTGACAGAAAGATAATAAAATTCCTTTGAAAAAAGATAATAAAATTAAATGCAACCTTCTTAAAAAATTAAATGGAACGGTTAAAAAAAAGTTAAATGGAAGAAAAAAATATATTGAAATATAATATTAAAAAATAAAAGAAAAGGTTCCCAGCGTGAGTTGAAATGACGTGTTTGTGAAATAAATTGTCGAGAAGTAGTTTTTTAAAGTAACATTCAACAACTTTTTGCCAAAACTCATTTCATTCAATTTTATGCATTCAAAAAAAGTATTTTTTTTTATAGTAAGTATTTAATTGATATTGTGTTTGACCTAACTTCTCCTTGAAAATGTAGAGAAGTTGGAAAAAAGCCAGGTCAAACGATACCTTAATTTTCCACAACGGCAATGTAGAAAGCAACTGAATTTGGGAGAAAAAAATTGAAAAATAGTTAAAAATATAAAAATTGGAGAATAGTTAAAAGTTATTAAAAATATAAAAATTAGAAAATAATTTTTAAAAAAATTGGTTAGGGGCAAAAATGGAAATTCATAGGCCATTGGTGAGTTGACACTCAACCAAAGCCATGAATTATGAAATTACCAAATTGTCCCTCCTAGGGGCAAAAATGGAAATTCATTTGGCATCAATTTTAATAAATAGTTTTAATAAATAGTATATAGATATTAAGCTTTAAACACTTAAATTTCTACTTCTAAAAATGCTTGAACACTTAATAGAATCACTAATATACTTCGTCAATTTTCATATAAAAAATCTCACAATATTTCGAATGCTATATGTTTTTCTAGGAAAAAAGTACTAACTCAAAAGGTCAGGGACTTTGGCTAGGATTCCCTTATAGAAAAAGTCATATCTTTTTATAATAACCTTGCCATCCAATTTGGATATAAGTACTTCTTTATATGATTTAATTTGGTCTCTTGACAAAAGAATTATGTGACAGTTGGACATCATTATCATATAGATTTATTTAATGCTATGAGATATTATATATCATTTACCCATTTGGTATTGCGTTTGTAAAATGGAGTTTGGTGAAAGTTACATTAAAAAACCATGTTAGCGTAGGAGCTAGTATTTAAAGCTTTTGAAAATCACGACAAAAAATATCGGAAAACGTGCATGATTTTATATGTTGCAAACCAAAAATCAAACACATGAATTGAATAGTAGTATATCCAGTGACCACTATGTGGAACATTAAATCTCAATGATGCATTCAAGTCATATAACATTACTAATCTTTTTGAGAAATTTTACACTCCAAATTTTTCTATTGATCTATTCAAGAAAAGACTCAACTGGATTTTTAAGAGTATTTTATCCTTTTGTTACCTAAATCTAAAACCAACTTTAAATGAGAAGCTGTTAATAGTAATTTTTAAAAAAAGAGATTTTTTTAGAGGGGAGAGAAAATATGGATCAAAAGATTGAACTAATTTTGTAACAAAAAATTGCTTTTATATAGTTGTATAGAAACAAACTAAATTATTTCTTTTTAAAAAAGTGATTATTATCACGTTAAACAAACGCAAAATAGATTCTGATTTTTCATAAAATCTCTGTATAATAATATCTAAATTATTTTATGACAAAATCACTTTTATTTTAATCCGTAACAAACGGACCTTAAAACATAACAAAAAATTGTTTAACCCAAATATCCAAACTTTTTTTTTGACAAAACCCAAAAATCAAACTTCAATTCTTCTAAATATGTCATCTTTTAATTGAGATCATTAATCACTACAATTGTTTGGTTCCATACAACGTATTCTTTAACCAATGTTACAAGGCAATTGCTAAGTTCTCATACTCTGAAACGGCCAAACACAATTTTCTCTCTTTTTCTTTTGGGATAGGCAAGATTTTCTCTCTTTTTCTTTTGAGATAGGAAATATTTAAACATAAAAATTTCTAATTTTGATAATAACTTGTCGAGTAAAATGGAAAAATATGTAACCAAAAAAAATCCAATGGAAAATAACATAAAAGATAAAACTAAGAATTTTAGAAATTGAATCGTGAGAACTCGAATCATCATGAAATTAACCTTTGCCCATCAGAAAACTCTTGCTAAATTTTCTAAGAATCAAATAACTTGTTCTTCGATCCATTAAGCAATTTGTTATTGTTGACCTGCTTTTTATTTGGCTTCTTCACATTGTTGTACCACTTTCTAATTTTTTGCTTCACACTTTCTTTCTCTTTCTCTTCCTTTTTTCCGAAGTTTGTCAAGGGATATTGCATATACATATACTTTTGCCTAGACTTAGCAAATTCACTGTAACTGATAACTTCATTAGTTATAGGATTCACCCTATCATCCTTCTCTCGAGTCTTCATTATTTCTCTAGGTTGCACAAATTTCTTCATATTATTTCTCTAGCTAGGTTGTGCAGATTTATTGAACTAAAAAGGATTGAACCAACATTAGAGTTGGTGTTTTGATGTTATAGCATGTGTATCACAAGTATTTATAGTGTTAAGTTTATACTTGGGATTTAAGATTGACTCAAATTAAATTGGATGGCAATCTTTTTTTTTAGGGGAAATATTGGATAGTAATCTTGTGCATGGTTATATTTTTAAAGTATGTCTTCTTTTTTTTTTTTGAAGTATCTATGAATTTGGTAATCTTTTCTGTTAACATTTGACTTTAGAGAAAAACTAGTAAAAAAATTCGAAAGGAAAAAACAAACAAGGAGAAAAACTAGTAAAACTGTTCGAAAGGAAAAAACAAACAAACTTAAATAATAAAATTATATCAACTAGTAAGAAAAGACGGGTAATCATATGTCTGTCTTTTCCGTTATTTGCATTGCGCTAACGTTAGAAAATTTGAAAGGTATTTTTTATAAAATTTTAATTTTAATTAAAAACATAAATATAAATGTTTGTTGTTTTCAAATTATAACAAACCAAACTAACTATTTCCCTAAAAGAAAACAAATCAAAGTAACTATGTTTATCGATTTCAAAGTCATCAACAATATGACAAAAATATATAATATAAATTATTATCTTTTAAATAACACCTACAACAATCATTATTATAGGAAAAATTGTTTATGAGTATAATTTGGATAATGAAAAAGTTGGTCCAAAATCTCCTATTTTATTTAAATACAGTACTAGCGGAAACGTGTACGTCGTTCCGCTCTTTTTATTGCTCTTTTGATTAAAACTATAAGTACAAATATTTGTGGCATTCAGTTTGTAACAAATCAAACAAACCGTGTTTATCTTTTACAACACAACAATAATTTAATCTATACTATATAATAAAGAAAACAACCTCTTTTGGGTTGGCATTTTCTCTTTCAAAAAATGCCCTCAATTTTGAATACAAACAACACACAACACATGTAATAAATAGATAAGAATAAATTTAAATATTTAAAAAAGGTAACAAACACAATATATATATATATGTTTGTTTTTTTTCCTTTATCATATAAAAAATGTAACAAACTAGATGAATATATTTGTACTTACTTTTTCATTATCCCAATTATACCTTTAAACAACTTTTTCTATAATAAAGAACGTTGTTGGTGTCATTAAAAAAATTAGATTATATTTTTTTTTGTTATATTGTTAGTGTCATTGTAATAAATAATCTTGATTAGTTTGGTTTGTTGTAACTTGAAAGTAACAAATATTTTTAGTTTTAATCCAAATCAAAATTTCATAAAAAAACATCGTTAATTCAAACATCAATGAAATAAAAAATAGTAATTAATAATATTTTTATAGTAAACTCTTCTAAAATGATGGAGATACTTTTATTGATGATTCTGTCAATGTTTATGCTTATTCGGCCTCAAGATTCTAATGAGCAATTTTCAAACGCTGTGAATGGATTCAAGAGAAATGGTCCTACTTTCCCAGTTGGTTTGGTTTGGTTTGTTAGATATGGTTTGGTTTATTACTTGATACACTACACATCATTGGAATTGGTATATAACTTAATTTTTATGTGGAATTTGTTGCTTAATTATGGATCACTCGTTAGTTACTAATTTTTTATTGTGTTCTACACTTAAAAATTGATTTTATCTTTGTTGTCAAGAATATCTATGTCATTCTAAATTTAACATTTAGTACCTACATGTCAGGTTAAGCCCCCATGCTGAAAGAAACCACATGATGACACCAGTATTTTTATCTCGATATTTTTTTTTGTGTGTGTGAACATTATATAATATTGTATAATGAACATTTTTTTTAAACACTTAAATTTCTACTTTTGAAAGTGCTTAAACACTTAATAGAGTCACAAATATTTCGTCAATTTTTATATAAAAAATTTCAAGATATTTCGAATGCTATATGTTTAGTTTCTAGCATAAAAGTACTAACTCAAAAGGTCAGGGAATTTGGCAAGGATTCCCTCATAGAAATAATAACCTTGCCATCCAATTTTGATATAAGTACTTCTTTGTATGATTTAATTTGGTCTCTTGACAAAAGAATTATGTGACAGTTGATGAATAGCATATTTAGTGAGCATTATGTGAAACATTAAATCTCAGTGATGCATTCAAGTCATTTAACGTTACTAATTTTTTTGAGAAATTTTACGCTCCAAATTTTTCTATTGATCTATTCAAGAAAAGACTCAACTGGAATATGAATTGCAACAGTATGAAAATTTACCCTTATCATTCTTTGCAGGCCTTCTCTGGTGGCAGATTTTGATAAGGGGCCAGAGTCTGAAAATTGGCAACGCGATATCAGAGTCTGACTGATCTCCATGATGCACTTCGTAAGGCCACTATAGCAAGAAAATTTGTACCAATTTTCATGGGTATTAGTGATCAAAGATATAAGGGGTTAGAACTTCTTCTGGAGAGTGTAAGTATTTGCTGAATCCAATTGATGTTAGTAATCATGCTCTTGATCAAAATAGGAATGGTGATAAAGTTGAATTGTCTAGAAGTATCGATGCGCCATTTGTTGCAAAGTCTTTCACAATGGAGCATAGGATGCTTTATAAATTAACTTATCTAAGAATCTATCAGGGTGTTATTAGGATGGGTGAATTTATTACAAATGTTAAAACTGGTAAGAAGATTAAGATTCTTCGTTTGTTTAAGAGACATGATAATGCGATTGAGGAGGTTCGTGAAGCTCATGCTGGAGAAATTGTTATTGTGTTGGTTGCTATTCTTAAATCTGGGGATACTTTCACTGAAGGGTCTGTTGGATATACAATAACTTCTGGCAATGTTCTTACTTGTTCGGTCTCAAAAGATTGTGGAGGGCAATTTTCAACTGCTTTGAATGGCTTTCAACGAAAGGATCGATCTTACTTCACCAGTTGGTTTGGCTTGTTACTTTTTTTTGGATTAGGTTTATAGCTTATTTTTTTAATGGGGACTTTTTTGCTTAATTATTGATCACGGATGATCATACTAGTAACTTTTTATCTTGTTATGTCTGCATATTGATCTATCTATTCTGTCAAGAATATCTATGTGATTCTAACTTCTAAGTTTAACATTCAGTGTAAATGTCAGGTTAAACCCCCATACCATACTGAAGAAGCAAAATGGGATTTAAGATGATTTAGAGGCAAATGAAGACCTGTTCGTTTTATTTTTATTGTTAATACTAATTTTGATGATTGCTTTTATTTTTCCCAGCTGGCTTGTAATGTTGTTATATAGCGGCGCTATAACGCTCGCATAACGGAATCTGAACAAATCTTTGTTCTTCTGCTATTTAGTACCAAATATTGTGACATAGTGTCTCTATAGCACTGTTGCACCACGGAATTTGAATAAACCGTTATTCTTCGTGATCTGCAATTCTCTGTGATCTTCAATATCGGATTGTTTTTGTTTTTATCTGAAAATATATCCATAATCTGGGCTTTTATCATAATTTGATGAATGAAGGTAATGTTAGAGGAAAGTATTAAATGTGTGTGATTTTGCAACTCTTTAGGGAGTTGATACTGGTGCACCTAAATAGAACAAAAACAACGTTGCAACGAATTTTTAATTTTAGTATTTTATAATTTAAAACCGAACAATACTCAATAAAACACAAACAGTTTTGCTACTTATTATGTAGTCTATACTTTAAAAACTTTTCCATTTTATAGTTTTTGTGTTCTTAAGATTAGTCAAATTAAATATCATTGAAAGGAAGTTGGCAAGGTGCCCACCATGTGGATTATAAAATTTTCACGCATTGCTGCATTTACGAATCACATACTATTTGATCGAAGTTAGCTGACTCGCATTATACCATTGTATTTTAACATATAATATGTGTAGTTCAAATGTGAGTTGTTTGATTTTGATCAGATGATCAACCTTTGATAATTGAGACCAATGTTTGAAATCCAATTGTGTGAAATCCAAAAGTACCCTTTTATTAGAAATTCTTGACTCAATTCTGAAAAAATATTCCACCTCTTCAATCAACAACTATTTCAACGCATTATTTTTTTTGTTTACCATTTTTCTTGTGTGCGAAATGATGCTACTGATTTGTGATAGGTCAATCATCAGTGTTGGATGAAATTGTGGGAGTGTAAGTTGAGGTATATCTAAGTATTTGGTCTTGAATTAATATGATTATTTGTATTAGTATTCTGCAGGTAGAGAGGTTATTAGTTTTATGTGTTTTAATCCATAATCATTATTTTCTTTCTAGGGAAAATCATTTTCTTACAAAGTTACGTACGATTAACAAATATTGCTTTCACACACAAAATTACCCCAAACACATTAGAAGCACGCACATCTCATGGGTTGATAGTTTAGTACAATAATTATAGTAGCTTAATATATTTCTTTTCAAAAAGCTACATAAACTCACTCTGAGATCAAGTTAATACCTAAACTCAATTAAGAGTCTACCTTAAGAAGTCAAATAAACAAGTTTTGAGGAGTAAATAGCAAGAAATCTCAACCAAATTATAGATGCAATGTGATTTTTTTTAATGATAATTACTTTAATTTTGTTCTGAACTAGAACTAAATATTTTGAGGAAGATATAGGGTAATCTCACACTAAAGGTGGATTAATGGAAGAAACTGCTACATTCTTGAAGACTTCGTTGAAATCTATATGAAAGCTCTGTTGAATGCCGATGGCAGTTTTGGTTGGAATCCATGAAAATGTGGTGTAAGAGGTAGTTTATGTAGCTTTATGTGGAATACATAAACTGCCATCTCATGAGCAGTTTTGGTTAGAACCACTTTTTAAATGAATTGATGAACATATTTTCACTCATATACCAACTTATATTCGTTCTATTATCAATACAATATGAGCTAAACTCTTTTGGATAAAAAAATATGATATTTCAGTTTCCCTAAAAAAAAGGATAATGATATTTTAAAGGAACATATTGTCAATAACAAACGTTGGAAGGAAAAATTAGGTAACCAATGCAAATTTATAATAGTACAACTATGCTTCCAATTTGGTCAACAAAGAAATTATTTTCCAAAAACATCACTTCAAGTCATAAGACATCATGTCGTTGTATATTATTAACTTGGGTGTTATGAATTTGTTCGCAGATTCACAATTTACGATTTTAGCGATATTTGTATTGATGTACTCTATCAATTTAAACGAATAAATATTGTTTTGTTTTTGAAAAAAAATTCATAAAATTAATATCTCATACGTGCTATTTATAAACTTTATTTACAATACCTCACAATTTAGCCAAATTTATAAATGAGCAAGGATCTCTCCATTTCTTAAAATAAACAAAAATTGCCATTACCATAATTTTGATTTTGATGTATAGATATTTATTTTATTTTTTTTTACAAACCTAACAAAGATAAAAGGAAAAAAGAGAACAAAAACACAAAAAAAGAAAAGACTAAAGTTTACGGATCCAGGTTCCAGTAGAGTCTGGAACTAAGAGATCTGATAATCCTGTCGAAGGGGGTGGTGTGAACAACATTCTCTGAAGTAGAAGACGCACCAGTCTTAACTAGGAAATCTGCACACCTATTACCTTCTTGAAGAGTGTGATCAATAGAAGCTTGCTAGTCAAGATTGAAGAGATTCTTGATGTCTTGAATCAACGTAGCATACTTATGAAATTTAAGGGTTAACTCTTTAAGGATTTGAACACAATAGAGAAAATTCGTGTATAAATCTTGAATTAATATCACATATTTTTGAAATATGTACATTTCTATTCATTATTTACTTAAAAATCAGAGTAATCGATACTTCTATTGCTTTTAAAAAATGGAGAGAATTTTGAAATTTAAAGGCAACCTAGATTATAGTTGCTCACAAGTTTGCTAAAAAAATAGTATAGTTGTTAAATTAGCTTAAATATTTCTATAAAATATATTTTTAATTAGTTAGTTTTTTTTTTTGGTCGAACTTTATAATTAATTAGTTAGTTTTTTTTTCTGAGGAAATTAATTAATTAGTTATCTTCACCGATTTGGTAAGGTCTACAGTAACACTGTGTTCTCTCTCATAGTCATAGTACGTGTATATAAAAACACTAAACAGGGAAAAGTTTGGACTTAAGCCACACTTCATTATTACAATCATTCACACCTTCGTCTTTATCCTTTTCTCTCTCTACAATTCCAAAACCCTAGCTCTTCCGATTCATCATCAAAATGGGTTCTGAAGGATCCACCGTCGTTGGTAATTCTCCAGCACCTTCACTTCTATTTTCATTTCCTATTATCTACTTTTTTTCCAATTTTATGCTTTTTTTTTGCTTTATTTTCTTGGTGGTTGTTCAGCTGTTTTGGTTATATAATCTATAATTTCTAGCTTCAATTTCGTTTTTTTGAAACTGATCAAGGGTTTGTTTGAACCTGATATTGATGCAAATTCATTTCATTTTGAGCTGTGGTTGTATCAAATTCTGGTTATTTGAACTATTTCTGTAATCAACGTAACAGGGAAAGTGTAAAGAACTATGAATTGAAAGATTCTGTGACATGAACTTTGAAATTTCTCTGTTTTATTTGTGCTCGCTGTAATTGGTAATTAATACATATTATTTCCTTAATGTTATTGCTTGCTTATATTCTAAATTATGTGCAGCTTTTCCTGCTCAGTTTTTTTGTTAAACATAAATAGTTTATACAATTACAAGCTCATCAATTTATCTGGGCTGTGGTTATTAGGACCTTTGAAGTATGGGTACTTTTAAAATTTATGGTGTACTCTCTTTAGTCAATCAACAACCGCAGTGGTACGTGGTGTAGTGGGGATCCAGCGCTATGTAAAACAACTTGGTGGCTGGTAGAGCATATCTATGTTGCGGCCGTAGCACTGTGTGTGGCTGCGAATTTGCAGACAAGATGAGCAAACATAGTAGACAAGCAGAAAAGGCAGTAGTGCCCTTGTTCTTCAACATGTTAAGACAAAAATGCCTTGGTTTTTAACTGTTTAGGGCTATTTTTTGGACCTGCTGTGCGACTCCGGCGGGCCTGGTACTCACTGCGTTGCGACTTTCTCCCGCTACACTGCTTTAGGAATTGTGACAAATTTTTATTGGTCAGGAGTAGGAATTTTAGGCGGGGTCTTTTAATGCACTAAGAAATATGTTGGAACTTGCATGGTGTGTGGAGGGGGTTGATTAGACCACCCTGAGAATCTGGTGTCTCAAATTTTATTACTTTGGTAGTTATTTGTTGGAAGCGTTTTCCTTTGGATCCTCATTGGTAACCTGAGTAATTATATACTTCATCAAAATGGGTGGCATGTCATTCTTGAGGTTCTGTGTTATTCATTTAGTTCCTGAGAGTTTTTTATGGGGGCACATTCCTCTTTTTAGCATCCTTTGCTTGAGAATAGTATCTTCTGTTGTGTGTACCAAACTTGGCAACTCACAAGTCACAAGTATTGGAATGTGATGAATTTGTGATCTAAATCATGAAAGCTGGCAAACTAACTTGCTTAAAAAACAAGGCTAGATTGGTTACTCTTGACCTGAAATGGACCAATAACTTCTGGGATCTTGTTGGGGCTATAACTTTGGTGCTGAAATAGTTAATATTTGGATCAGATCATAATAAGTGTGTGACTGTCCAAGAGTGTGCATTTCTTTACACGAATTTACTATATTCAATGAGTTTACGTGATCAGATATCTACTCAAGAATTTTTTAATGTAACTTAATATGTGCAATGTGATTTTCATAATATTCAATCGAGACTGTTTTATTCCACTTGTAGATTTGCAATTTGTGTTGTAATTGTTAATTTTTTTTTTCATTGTCTATCAATGCAGTTCCTAGGAATTTCAGATTATTGGAAGAGCTTGAGCGAGGTGAGAAGGGAATTGGAGATGGAACGGTTAGCTATGGGATGGATGACGCTGATGATATATTCATGCAGTCATGGACTGGGACTATTATTGGCCCCCCTGGTGTAAGTTCTATTCTTTGCACTCTGTTGCATGAATTGCACCGAAAAACTTTTTGCAAGATTGTAGAATTTATTTATTTTTTCTATGATTTATATGATTCTACTTCCACAGTTCTCTATTTTTGCCCTATTTTGGTCAACAATGCACATCATCCTTGCCAATTTATGCTGGATATTTATCTTTTGCATGTTATATTTATTTTGAAAAAAGTTTGTATTTTGATCAGAATAATGGGTGTGTGCTGTGTGTATTGGGTTTAATGTATTGCTTTGGAAACTAAGTGGTTATGGATAGTGTGTTAATATCTTTTTAGCTTCTTCAAAAGTGGTTATGTTTTGAAGTGAACTTTCATATGGAACCTTGTCATTTGTAGCTAACATGATTGATACTATATACTATGTTATTTGCCTTAAACATTAAATTCTATTTACTTTTTCCTAGATCCTTATTTTCCTGAAGTTTTCTTATCAATAATTTTTATCCCCAATTAAAGCCATGCACAGGATTCATGTGCTGATCTCTAGTTTTTTTTTTTTTTGAAGGAATGTGCTGTTCTCTAGTTGTTAGGTGATATTAGTGTCTATTAAATGTCATTTTGACTTGTTGAGTCTTACTGTCCATCTTTTTCTTATATCAGACTGTTCATGAAGGTCGTATCTACCAGTTGAAGTTGTTTTGTGGCAAGGATTATCCAGACAATCCACCATCTGTTAGATTTCAGACAAGGATTAACATGACTTGCGTCAACCAAGAATCTGGAGTGGTAGTTAGCATTTTTACTTACACAGTTGCACTCTGGTGAATAGTGATTGAATATACACTGATAAATATCTAAATTGGCAGGTTGAACCAAGTTTGTTTCCCATGCTTGCTAGTTGGAAAAGAGAGTCTACAATGGAAGATATTTTGCTGCAATTGAAGAAAGAAATGATGTCCCCACAAAACCGGAAGCTATCTCAGCCTCCTGAAGGTGTGTCATTCTTATATTTGACTGTTACAACTTTCTTTCTAGTATTTTTATAGGCTTAATTAATGAAGTGGTCCCTTAAGTTATTTGTTGGTTACATTTTAGTCACATAAGTTATTAACGTTACAATTTGGTCCCTTTAAGTCATCTTCCGTCAACCAAATAAATCCCCACCGTCAAAACCGTTAAGCCAATGTCTAAGGTGGATACACATTGCAAGTTGCCACGTTACCGTTCACATGTGCCTATTTCACATTTTGGCAAAAGACTGACGGTGAGGATTTATTTGGCTAAC
>Ga0315913_1001652_pt1 | contig 24997 bp, 13 predicted proteins | sample MpolsnodulesMG_FD_207736 | JGI IMG/M metagenome (GOLD analysis project Ga0315913, IMG submission 207736) | Medicago polymorpha root nodule microbial communities from Los Angeles, California, United States - small nodules | ecosystem: Host-associated > Plants > Roots > Nodule | place: USA...
AGAATACATATTGTTTTGCACATCGCAAAGTGGAGGAAGAAACTCCCAAGAACTAGTGGATAATCTCACAAAAGCTGTGGGGGCTGGACTAACCCATATTGGGTGAACCAGGATAACTTCTTTGGGTGATCTCTCTTAAACTCTACTCTTTACTTTCCTCGTCATTTACTTTAGTATTGAATATTTATTTATTGTGTTACTAATCGTCTTACTCCAAGTAAACTCTTGAGAGTCTAAACAGAGAAATTTCACGGATCCATAACAACCCCCCACAAATCAAATCCGTAAGCCATCCAAACACCCACACAAAGGTTTTTCTTCTTTAGATCTTAGGTTTAGTTAGTTTCTTTTGTGTTGTGTAAAAAAAAATCAAAAAAGGAGGAAAGCAAGAAAAAACACAAACAAGCTTACTTGCCATTTGGCTTTTCATTTTAAAACCTTTTTTTTCAAAATTAATAAAAAAAACATACAACAAATCAAACGGCAATTTCTACCCCGAACTACGAGGTTTTGATCCCTCACGGGTACGTAGGAAAAGGACCCAGTCCTTCCAAATCAATAAAAATGTAGATAAAATAGGTTTTTTTTTCTATCACTTGAAATTTCATTTTTAAACAAGCGAGTTTATAGCACAATTAATTAAATAAAACCAAGAGGTTCCCGTAGAGTACTACGGACGTAAAGGATGCTAACACCTTCCCTTTATGTAACTAACCTCCAAACCCTAAATCTTTTTCAAAGGGGTGTTTTGAACTTTTTTCCCCTTTTTCTCTTAAAAATTAAATGTTCAGTCGTGAATTAAATTAGCGAGTCAAACGCTAGTCAAATAGCCTTGACCTCAGAAAAATGACGCGACAATCATGTGTTTGGGAATACAGGTAGTAAGTAAGGTGTATGAAGTAAAATCCACCCCTTGATTAGATATAGAACAAGAAGCTTAATTAATTCGAGGCCCAATATATAATAAAAAATTTATTTTGAGAGTGTAATGAGCTCTGAGTTTGTCTTCTCCGCTCGAGATGATCCAACCCTGCACCACACCGAAAAGCCACCTGACCCCCATAAGCCTTCAAACCCAAAGCTTTCCTTCCGTGATAAACTCTTGGGATCCTCTCAAGAAATCCCAAACCGCGAAAACTCTTATTTGTCCAAGATATTTTAAAATTGAAAAATTTTAATCAGTGTCCCCGGGGCATTAGTTAAGAAAACCAAATATAATATAAGTATCTTGGAACTTGTGTAGTTAAAGTTTAAAAAGTGTAAAAAATGATGTTTTCAATGCAAATATATTTCTTTTTGTTTCTTTAACCGGTGCTTCGAGTGCACCGGTTAACAAAACTCTTTAAAATTTTATTTATTTATTTTCTTGTAATAAAGACTAATATGCTTGGCTAGTTGGTTGGTGCAACTTGTGTATTGGACTTGAACCAAATGTTTGCCACCTCATATATAATTATACTTTCAAAAGGCATAAAAACCATGTTTTGTTTAGAAAGTATACTTCCGAAACAAATTTGAAGGATGACAAAAGAATCTCCCCAATTTTTATTTTTTTTTAATGCCTAGTACTCATTGACATAACCATATATTTTTTGTTGTTTCACATCAACGTGTGGGATGAAAACGACCATTTAATCAATGTGAATGGTACCAGCCACTAAAGATAGATACGCTCTCAAATTTGTCCTAATAGCTTCAACATTCCATTTTACAGCTTGCTACTTCAAAGAATCACATTCATTTTAAACAAAATGTCATGGTCCTACTATTCCTTTCTACACTATATATATCCCAACCAATTTCCAATCATCCCAACAAATTAACAAACATCATACATACTCTACAAATTTATTTCTCATTCATAAACCTAAATCATTTTTTGGTTCATCATTCAAAAATCTAACATGAGTTCCAACTTGTATAATTTTGTGTATGTTGACAGATCAACAGAATCATCACATGTCCTTACATTCCATTCCACTGTTATATGGAATGCTCATTTTGAAGCTTTTAAAGAAACTAATAAACTGGTATGAGTTTTTAGCTAAAATCTTTAACTAGCTATAGTATCTTAATAGTTAAAATTTAGTTTTCTTATGTAGTATTTTTCTTTGGTATAGATGGTTATTGATTTCACAGCTAAATGGTGTGGACCTTGCAAAGTTATGGATCCAGTTATGAAAGATTTTGCTGCAAAATACACTGATGTTGAGTTCGTTAAGCTTGATGTCGATGAGTTAATGGTATGTTACAAATTATCATTCACTTTAACTAGTTTGTTATTTAATGTAAAAGCAACTTTATGTAAGGTTTATAGACAATAGTTTATAAATGCTATTATTTTTTAATAACATGATTTCCAGCACTTGAGAACTGATTTGTTTTTTCCACAATATAAATTGCAACAGGGAGTTTCTCAAACATTCCAGGTGCATTCATTGCCAACTTTTTTACTCATTAAGAAAGGAAAAGTTGTTGATAGAGTGGTGGGAGTAAGAAAGGAGGAACTACAAAGGATGATTGAAAAACAAAGAAACTAAGTGTATGATCATGCAGTGTAGCAAAAGGACTGTTTTTGCAGCTCATTCTCCTTTGATTACAAGGGAACAATCTACAAGATCGGAATGCAATAAGTTGGTGTCATCATTTTCACTCAAAGAATAGAAATATAGGTGTCATTCTTTTATCATTGAAGAGAATTCAATGTAATATGTCATATCTGTAATGTTTTTGTTACATAGAAGAGTATTCATGAACTACAATCAATAAAATATAATTGGATTCTTCAGTTATTTTATTATGCTTATCATCAAAATACTAAACAAACTTAGTTCTGTTCTGTTTCTTCTATAACAGTAGATTGATAAACACTGGTTTCCAAAGCTACATATCATGCTGCATATAAGAATAAAATTTAGACTATACCATCTCTGATATATGTTATGTACAAATTTCAGATCAACTAGTGGAGTTGCATATATTAAGTAATTTACAGTTCTGCTAAACTACAATGCTATAGCACTGCAATACTAGATTAACAAAATGTTAAGGAAAAAAAAAATTAGATTAGCCAAATTATAGGTTTAGTAATCAGCAGGATCATTCAAAATCCTTCTTACATCATATTTTTGTTGTGAGGTCAAACTTGGTGGATACATAACATTAAATTTTATTCTAAGATTTCCTCTCTTGCTTGGATCCTTTGAAAGTGGCATACCTTCATCAGAGACCACCTTTTCATATCCCGGTGTCACAATATCATCCAATTCAACGGTGATATGTCTACCATCCAAGGTTGTTATGTTGAGAGTCTTACCAACAAGAGCTTCCAGAAGTGATATCTTTTCGGTCATTATCAAATCTTTTCCTTCCCTCTTGAATATAGGATGTGGTCTCTCATTCACCACAAAAATTACATCAGATGGTCCAGATCCTGGAAGATAGTTTCCTTTCCCAGGAAAGGTGATTTTTGTGCCCTTCTTCCAACCAGGTTGAATATGTATCTTCAAGATTTCTTCTTCACGCTTCAACTTCCTGTCAAACCAATTTAGAAAAGAAAAATCCTTGTTAAACCAACTTATGTATCCAAGCAAAGTGAAAAGGAAGGGGGAAGTAATGAACATATTGTAGTCTTAATTTTATGTTTATGCAATTTTAATTCAATTGGCCAATTGGCTTAGTGTAGCAGTAAATAGGTAAGCAAAATATTCAACCAAACCAGTCAATCATATGTTACACAGTAAGTAGCACCGACACTTCAGAGTTCAGACTAACACATGTGGTTACATTCAATCACTTTCATTTTCTCAAATTATCATCAGTGATTACATCTCGAATACTAAAGAAAGGAGTGGCTAGACAGGCAACCAAAGGATGAGGGGCAGGCAGGTATAAGAAGGACTAAATAAAGTAAGATTAATCAGATTATACATAATACAGATAAATGTAAATGCATGAACTTGCCAAAAAAGTTTACAATCGAAATAGAAAACAGCCAAAATAGCAGAATATAGCCGCCAAAAGTAGCATAATAACAGCAGCAGCAACAATACTATCGAAGACAATGTGACAAAATGACAGCACAGACAACATCATGGTATCAAACTAGCACCAAGTAAACCATCCAAAATTCATATGTAAAATAAGACACAGTACTTTCTTTTGCAGAATTCAAAATTAGAGTTGGATTTTCATTTGATACAGTGATATGTAACACAAATGGTGTGCATTAGTATTAGGAGTGCTTTTCGAATAAATGACCTAATTAAGTGTTAAGTATCAAATATTTATCATAAAGTTTTTCTAACTTCTATCATCGAGTATAAGCTATTTGTTAAGTAACAAATGTACTTGTATAAACTCTAAGTTGTTTCAATAGGCTATCAGAGTGTTTTCCCAAAGTAAACAAAACACAGCTTATGAAGAAGTCATAGTTATTTTCATAAACTCTCGCAAACGCAAAATTGTTTATAGCAAAATTGTTAATAGCATAAGATAGGCCTGTATAAGCTTTTCCAAACCCACCTGATTTCAAAACTAGTAAAAACATTTCATTTTCAATTTCACTGCTAAAATATATATCTTTCCTAGTAGCCAACAAAACAAACATGCAATGTTAATAACAAAAGTTATATAATCAAATTTTCTTATACATATAATCTACAATTCAAATCAAGTACTTAATTCTACAACTACCTTAAAAAAAATTCACAACTTTCTACCAGCAATAACAATAGAGTTTTTAAATTAAGTTCTGCAATGACAATCTCGATCACAACATAACGATTTTTGATATTGCAAAAACCGCGATTGAAGCCATATCGGCTTCATCTAACCGCGATTCTCAGTAATATCACAGGCCACGACACAACCGCTAATTAAAACCCTAATAACAAAGAAATGAAATTGGTCCCTCAGATTAGTTGGTCTTCAGACAGATATGAGTTTCAAAACAAAACAAAACAAAAACACAAAAAACAAAAATTAAGGAGAAACAGGATTACCCAGAATCATCAGGAACATTCCTTACAACTTTCACCTTCCTTTTACAACCCTTATAAAGCTCCTCAAGGCTACATACCAAATCACTCTCAACAACCTCAACACCTTCATCAACCTCCATATTACTCCCACCACCATTTTCCCTATTCACAGGATATTGACCATTGCGATCATAGATCTGACGCTTCTTAGGATCACTAAGAACTTCATAAGCCTCAGAAATTCTCTTAAACTTTGCCTCAAACTCTTGTTTCCTTGAAGGGTATTGGTTAATCTTATCTGGGTGCCATTTCATAATTAAATTATTATATGAATCATTCAAATCTTCTAGGGTAGCATCACGCTTAACCTTTAGTGTTTTGTAGTAATCGTGATTACCCATTTCAGAAAAGTTGATGAATTTGATGAAATTGAAGTTTTTGGTGAAAAAAATTACTGTTTTGAATTCTGGGTTGTTGAGATTTTTGAGTCAAAGAGTGAATTTTGGTGAATAGTAATTTGGTGTGATGAGAGAAGGGAACAACTGCAGAATTATCGGTAAAGATGAGATTATTGTGGAGATAATCGCTGAAACAGAGTGATGATTAGAATCAATCAAATCTTTTTATTTTTAAGGAAAATATTATGGAAATAAACTATTAGAGGTATATTTTGTAAAAATATCAGAGTAAATATTATGGAAATAAATTAGAGCAAATATTTTGTAAAATAATTAGAGTAAATATTTGTGTTAAACAACTCTTAAGTGTTCTTCCTTAAAAAAAAAAAAAAACTCTTATGTTCTTTCGATCTTAACTCAGTTGGTATAGACAATGCATAATATATAATACCACAAAAAAAAAACTCTTAAGTAAAATATTTTCTTTCTAAAAAAACTCAATAAATATTTGTTTTAATCACGAGGTATGTCAAACTTTAAACCAAATTACTAGACCAACGACCTGTGGTGACGCACGGGTCATATTGAAGGTAATATTTGACGGTAATAGATAACAAAATGGTTTAGTTGAATGTCAAAATATTAATAAACATAGACGTTCGTACCGTAACATAACATAATATTTTAATGACATAGTGTAGTAAACAAAACAAAAGCGGGAGTTTTGACAATATATAAATAGTAACAATATGTCTTAAAAACAATACTACAAAACAAAACACTACACATTACGGAAATATTTTCTATAGACCACATTTAACGTAACATCGGTATCTTCCCCGTCTAGATCATAATTTTATGTCTTAACAAAAATCGATTTTGTGAACCTATAAGCAACAATCGTAGTCAACTATAAGTTGTATAATATTAAATGGTGCATTTATGGTTTATTTCAACAGATTATAAAAAATGCAATATAAAATAATATTGCAATATTATTTCAAGGGATTATAAAAAATGTTCAATTTTGTGCTTAATGGTTCTTTTATGGTTTATTTCAACGGATTATTAAAAAGGCAATATTAGATATACATGACAGATTTTAATGATATATTTCATGGTGCATTCTTGTTTATTTCAACAGATTACAAAAAAGGCAATTCTATTGGGAAATTCGAATCCCTACTTAGTCGAAATTTGAAACTTTGGTTGTATTTTTTTTTTTATGAATAAAACTTTGGTTGTATAATAATGTGGTGTGATATTGAGAAGAAATTAAGATTTTCTTTTATTTTATGAATGACAACGAAAATATTATGTCGTAATATAAATAAGGATTCTAACTAAAAATTGTGCTGATTTATTTTATAAAAAAATTTAATCAAGTTTCAAGAATCACATTTTACTTGCTAGCACATTAATCTGTTGTTCGTTATTTAATTAGAAAGGTAATATTGTGAAAAAAATTTATAATTCCTTTTTACATAGTCAACTTTTAAAGGTAAATGCAAATTTATACCAATTAATTACATATTGATAGTCATTAAAAGATGAGTTATATTGGAAAATTTGAATCCCTATTTAGTCGAAGAAATAATCCTTGGTTTTATAATAATGTGTTGCGATATTGAGAAGAAATATTTTATTTCGTTTTGAATGACAACGAAAATATTATGTCGTAATATAAATAGGGATTCTAACTAAAAATTGTGTTGATTTATGTTATAAAAAATTTTAATAAAGTTTCAAGAATCACATTTACTTGCTAGCACATTAATGTTGATCGTTATTTAAATAATTTTTTTTTAATTAAATAGTGATTTGTCTAAAACTTTGAAGATCAAATCCATGTTTTTGTGGAAGATGCCGAGTGTTAAACAAAATCAATTATTCGTTATTAGCACATTTCAATATTCGGAGGGATAAGGAAGCAATTAGCACAAAAATAAATAAATCATTACTGATTCGCCGCTATTGCAACACGCTATTTTTTTTTTATAGAAATACAATCGAAAAAATTATAACGATAGTAAAAAATTATCTAAATAATGTCAACACCGCAATTTAGATAAAAGAAAGCAATATTAAACGCAACACCAATTTCAAACAAAAGTAAAATTAAGTAAATAAGACACCAAATTTTATTCAAGGATAATTTGCTTGAATAAAGACTACAAAACATAAACTTAATTGACGAAGTACTTAATCAAATATTTAAGGAAAAGTTAACTTAAGAAAAACAGAAATGACCCGAACAAAAGCATTTGGAAAGTAAGCCTTACGTGTAGAGTATCAAGCTCAACGACATACTTCATGTACTTTGTACGGAGATCATTAACAACCTTCTCAAGTTCGGATGTGGGATTTGGGTTCAACGGGGCTGACAACAAAACACCAACAAAAATGTCAGTATTACGATAACGAATTTTAATTTTGTATTACAACATGATAAGAAATTTAGCAAACCCTAAACCTGTTAAAGCACGATAAGACAGCAGAGCTTGTATATCATTGTTGGCCATGCTTCTGTGAATGTGATGGGATCTTAAAAAAAAGGATGAGAGAAAAAGCAAGAGTGAATAAACCTTGTTTATATTTCAGGTCTATTTCAATGGAATATAACAAAAAGAAATAATAGTTAGGTAATGGTTGTGAAAAAAAAATGTTCGATTTAGTGTATAAAAAAGGCAATATTAGATAGGCAAGAATAAAATTTCCATTTTTTAAACATCTATTCATTCGGAAAAAAGAATCGATTATTTCAAATATTAGAAAGACAATATTAGATAGGCAAGAATAAAAATTTGATTTTTTAATCATTTATTCAGTGTGAAAAAAAATTCGTTTATTTCAAATAGTAGTTGACTTAATTACACATTGATAGTCATTAAAAGAGGAATTATATTGGGAAATTCAAATTCAATATTTCAAGGTAATTAAAAGATTAATTTAGGGGTAAATAAGTCATTAGAGATTGTAAAAGAGTTTAAGGAGGGAAGTCTTAGGTTTGAGATCAAGGACCGAGATTAAGTTTTGATCTATCCAATGGCCAACATTCGTTGCCGCAAAAAATGATTAGGTTAAAATTAGGTTAAATGTTGTTAGACCAGTTAAGCTTTATGAGTAAGAGATTTATTTGCAAAAAAAAAAAATGCCACACGATATTTTTTTCGTCAAGATTTTTTTTTGAAGAAACTAAATTAGCCCAATTAAATTGTCATCGGAGCGAATCGAACCTGAAATCTCAAGGAGGAGCACACTTCCAGGTCCCAAGTCAATACCATCAGGCCAACACAGATGGGTTTTGTCGTCAAGAATCTTAAATTGCATTGTAAAAGAAAATAAAATTAATGTGTAGAATATTATTACAATCAATCCCAAAAAATTAGAATTCGACAACACTTGAATCAAATATAAATTTTAAAACACAAAAAATATAAAAAAAAAAATCATATTTAATTCATGCTAAAAAATTCTAACTTTTTTTTAGTGATTGTCATAAAATTTCATTAAAAAATATGAAGACTAGACAAGAGTTGACTAAAAATAAGAATTAAAAATGACGATGAAAAAAATTTTGGGGACTAAAAGTCTAACAAAATTTTTATAAAGACTAAAATGAAAAGTTGATATATTTATAGGGATAAAAAAAACATATCTAACCCTAAATAAAATACAAATTCTCAGTTGGTAGGGACATGCATTGTTATATGCAGGGGTCGGGGTTCGAACCCCGGACACCCCACTTATTCACTTTGAAAAAGGTGAATTCTAACCACTAGGCTACTTGACCAAAAAAATAAAATACAAATTCTCTCTTTTAAAAACTTAAAAATTTCATGACGGAGGAATTAAACATGTTTACCCTTAGGAACCATAACAAAAATATCTCCATCGACAGTTAACTATTGTTAGTGTACGATAGTTAACCGTCGCTCCATAAATGGTAGTTAAGAGTCGCTACTTTAGTTAACTATCAGTTCCAGAGAAAACACATTTTAGAAAGGAATGCACAACATGGACACATACATTGCACATGAAACAACTGAAAATTGAAAGAAAAAAAAACCATTAATTAAATTAAATTCTACAACATGAGCATATATTAAACATAATTTAAACAACATAATTCAATACTGTAAAACGATATAATAAAACACATACAAGATCATATGGTATGTCCATGCAAGCCTTGATTTCTTCGTAGATTCTGAACCGAATCAAACTTCCATTAATATCTTGGAAAGATCTGACCAAAAAAGTGTTCAACTTGATCGGTCTTTTAGAACTGTCTTGACCAAATATCAAGAACATGGTTCTTACGTCATTGTCGTTCTTGAGCTTCATGTTAGTGAACTAGACACTTACTTCTAAGTTGGTCGATGAACGTCGATATTCAACACTGTCCACCCTCCTTGTGTCTCTGGGATTGAGTCGACGGTTAATTTGGTCCAATTGATCCTTCAAATCAGACAATATAACATCAACCCGAACCCTAAACTACATTGAAACTTGGTGCATATATCTACCGAAAAAGTGTTCATAATTTTGAGGTTGATTTGTTGGAGTTTCGAAGGAGTTCGGTTTGTTTTTATGTGTTTTTCAATATGCGGAATATGTTGTTTTAATTTGTTCTCATATATGACCAAAATGTAATTACATTTAATTGCCGCTGATGAACGAAAGATTAACAATTGGATACCAACGAACAATAGTTAACTATATTGATGGCAAAATGGTCAGTTTACGATGCTTGGGAGCAATTTGCATGGATAAATAGGCTTCACAGCCCAATAAAAAATGCTATGCTAGAATGATATGAAAACGCTTCAGAGACAAAAAGCAAAGCCAACTGTAGGATTTTTTTTAGGAATACGATTTTGAGCCAAAAAATATGAATAAATTCTATTTTGACGAAAAATAATATGAAAAGTTTTTCTTAGAGGAAAAAATACAAAAAATAATTGAAGGAAATAAAATACAAAAAGGTAACACTAATTTGTCTAGGAGAATCTTACTTACTAAAGCTTGTCTCGTCAAGCTAACCGTAACCCTAAATCCAACCCATGAGGATGCACGTTAAATATCATTATTAGTGATGAATGCCTATGAGGAACACGAAAGGAAAGAGCTTAATGGACAATTGGCTTATTTCAAGTACTATACACACACTGAGATTTGTTTTGCCATAACAACAAAGATATCACCATTTACATAAGAGGTAGCCATGATGGACAACTAATCTGCCATAAATGTCACAAAATTTCCCATTCACTTCCAAAGAGGGTTTTTTCCTCAAAAGATTCTATCTTTTTCTGCATTTTCATTTTCATATGAGTTGAAATTTTGCAATTGCTTTTTGATGTCTTTCTTACGATTTGTGCGTTTATAAATATGGTTTTATGGGAATATGAACTAACAGATCCACCTTATATTCATCTCTTGAGGCTTAAATGACCTACCTATCACTTATAGTACTATCCAAAAGAGATATGTTTGATAACATACCTGATTTTGTATAGTCAATGTTTGTTATATTTGCTATCCTTTGTTCATGTTATGTAGCATTTGTAAGAGAAAAAAATGTTATAAATAAATCATTCCTATTAAGATTGTAAGCCAGACACAATTTGTTTGAGTTTTATGTATGATTGCTTTTAATTGATATTGATAGCACCATTGAGCATCAACATCAATCTTAACAACGATAAGTATATCGACACTATAAAATATATATAGAACATATCACACTGAATTTAATACCAATGTTGTATGTTGTTTAATCTTTGTTGTATCAGCCTTATCTAGTTGCTTCTTTCTTTCTTTATTACATTGTTTCTCATATGGATGTTGTGTATCCTACTAAGTCCCGGTTTTGCTAATCTTTTTTGCTATTCTTAAATACTATTTTCGAAATCCTTTTTAATGTGCTATTTTTCAATATTACAAGTTTTATTAATTACTACACTAATCGTATATATGGTTACTTGAAACACTAATCATATGTATGATTACTTGAAGTTAGTTGTAAATTTAACCCCTTTGGATCAGTTCTATTTTCGAAGAAAGTTTGCAATAATCTCATCAAAATTACATTAGTCAATCATTACTTGAGAAATAATAGTGATGTCTTCAAATACGTTACAAATTTGGTACGATTCATACGTCGTTGAAGGACATATTAAGACACATTTATCGTTATATTGTATATCTAATAAGAATTTGTCTAACACGTGCAACATTGCACATGTTAAAACAATTAAAAGTAAAAACAAATTGAAAAATATATTTTTTATTAAAAAATTATATATTTAATATAAAATGTACGTTTCAATACAAACTTATTATTTTGTTTAAATTTTTTTTTTTATTATTTTAAACTTCTTAATATGTGCAAATTTGCACATGATGAAAACAATCATCTAATAATCACATTTATGTTTTTCGATAGACAAACACATGACATATGTCAAATATAACTTATTGATCATTATAATAGTCGATATGACCCGGGTCGAAAGTCTAGTTGATTAAAAATCAAATGGTGCCATAAATCCCGAAATTACCCGACTGTAATTATCTTGGTGCAACTGGTAAAAAATAATATATTCATTTCATTGTTAATCAATCACATTTTCTACTCATCACTACCGAGTGAAAACACGATTTCCCGTTTGACACGAAATATTTGATTAGAAGCAAATTATACAGTTATATACATTCCACACACGGAATCTTTCTTTCAACTTTTGAGTTTCCTTCAAAATTACTCAAAAAGTCATCTTTATTAGAAAAATTTCACTAAAAAGCTTGAACACATAATTAAATCTAGACGGCACCGTTTGGAGTGTTATTGGGGTCTCTCCAGTTAGTGGTCCACTTAATTATTTTTTTTTGACATAAGTCCACTTAATATTTTAGAAGTTTATCATTTTTTTTTAGGTAGAGCATATGGTTTCTTTTCTTATTTCTAATAATCTATGCTTGTGAGGTAGACATGTCCTTAAGATAGAGTTTTTTTTTTTCTTTCCTTTAATTTTAAAAATAATTTTACATTTTTTAAATAGATGTTTTTCTAAGATAAACAGTAATGTAATATAATAATGATGTTGAGCATTTCGTCCATGAAACGATGTGATATTGAAAGAGGTTCGATTCTCTTTTAAGTAGTTTGCTGGGGGAATTGGTGCTATCTTGATTGATTGTGTGGGATCCAAATATGTTCGTAGGAGTTTTTTTTTTATCCATGATTTATTTTTCGGGGATGTGGCTCAATTACACTTGTCAATGTGTTGCACCTTGTGATTTGGAAGGAAACATAGGTTTATGTGGAACGCTAGCAATACACTTTCTAACACATATTTTTTAACACACTCTCTTTGATTGGTTAAAATTTACATGAGACCCACTAAATTCATATGGGACTCACATGCTTTGGTGAGACTCATGTGAATTTTAACCAATCAAAGAGAATGTATTGAAAAGTGTGTGTTAGAATGTGTGTCGCTAACATTTCTCTAGCTTTATATATGGAAGCAACTATATCATAAGGTTATTGGTTAGTGGCCAACGTGGTGGGTTTGTGGTGACGTCAATGCCATTAGATTTCAATCAGAACAGAAAGGGAATTTTGATTACTCAAGGAAGAAGAATATGCAATATTTTAATGAATTTATTGATATTAAAGCCTTCATCGATTTATCCAGAAGTCTTAACTCAATTGGTAAAATGCCGAAATTGTTAGGTTCGAACCCCAGTACCTCCACTTATGTGTGTGAGTTTATAATGACTTTGTCATTTCGTCTATCTACCAAAAAAAAAAAAGCCTTCATCGATTTACCATTAAATTGGATATGGTTTATATGGTCAAGGCTGAATGGTCAAGTCTTAGGTAGACTTGATATATTTAAGCTTTCTTACATGTTGTGCTATGTGTGAGATAATTGTTCCTTATGAACTCTAAATAAAGGTCATTCGGATCATGTTCCAATTGTGTTGTGTGACATGCAACTTAATTGGGGATCTCGTCCTTTTAGGATGCTAGTGATCTTGTTGATTACCAAGACTTTTGTGAAAGAAAGCCTGTATGATTGTCGAGTTACAAGTTAAAGTGGTTATATTTTGAAGGAAAAATTTAAAAGGTTGAAGTGTTGTCTTCATGATTGACACAAAAAGTATAGTCAAAATATCAAAGAACAAATAGAGTCCAAATTTTCTTTACAAGCGTTGGTCATTAAAGGAGAGGAGAATGTTATCTTTAGAGGATCAAGTTTACATGAAAGAGTTCGTGTGCAAATTTTATTCTCTTTCTCTTATGAATTTTTGTCTTCAATGGAAAGGGACGAGAGCATTATGGTTGGAAGAAGGGGATGCAAATACGAAGTTCTTTCATGGACTAGTTGATAGCCACAAAAATGTTGTTATTACCTTTGATTTTTCCCCATTGTTTATGTATCTGTTGAGTGATTGTATGTCATAATCCTCCTATTTAGTGGCTATTTAGGATTTTATGAATTTATTTAGTTTTCTTGCTATTTTTTCATTAGGAACGATTTATGCTTGCTAGTGTTTGATTGAATGGACAAGGTATGTGTTTTGTTATAAAAGAGCACAAAGTAGCAAAACTGGAACGAAAGTTGCAGCTTCGCGGATTACCAATACATACTTAGAGCTGAAGTTTATTGAGTCTTTAACAATTGTCAGTACAACGTAAGGATAAGGAATATGTCGATTCCCAATGGATAACGACAAGAACAATTTGCATGGAAATTACAAAATGGCACAATAATGGACAAGAATTGGACTATAAAAGTACAACTCATGTGTTGTATATGGGGTATGAATTCTAATCTAATTCAGCGGTCGTTAACTGCTGCTAACCCTGACAACTTATTTATATCGCAAACCCATTTTTCTGCCCTTCATCCATCTCACTTTGAAGACATGGTAGTGATAAGTGCTCAAAAGTGTTATATTTCATATGTTAGTTTAGGCATTTTAGTGACTTGTTCTACAAGTTATCTATGGAAAAGCTCCAATTGTATGCATTTATTCCATTTATGCTTTATATGCCTTACTCTACCCTTTATGTGTAGGAAAATACAAGCAAGGACCAAAAATCAGCCAAAGAGCAAAAGCCAACTCGCCATAAGCGAGTTTCACGCTTAAAGCGTGTTTTGTCCAGAGCCAACATGCTTAAGGCTGTTTCAAGCCAGACCTAGTTATCAAGCCAACTCGCTTTAAGCGAGTTTCACGCTTAAATCGTGTTTTGTCCAAAGCCAGTTCGCTATAAGCGTGTCACAAGCGAGTTCAAAAAGTTCAAGAGGATAAGGGACACGTGGAGCTCATCCATTGAAGCAGAGCAAATTTTCGTGCAACTCGCTATAAGCGAGTTAGTCCAGAAGCAGCCATATAAATAGCTTTCTTTCTCTTTTCAAAGGCATCTTTTACTGTTTGATTCATTTTTTCTGGTTTTAGAGAGAGAGTAGGGCATTTCTAGAGAGAGAAACACAAAGCAAGGGTGTTAGGAGTAGATTCTTCTCAAGATTTGTTGAGACATCATGAATCATAGCATGGAATCCTCATCTTTCTTCCATCTTTTGCAATGCTTTCAAAAACATATGTAGCTACATCTACCCTTGTGGGTTTTGAGGTATTCAAACAAGCTATTATGTAATCTTTGATCATTTAATATAAGTTTCTAGCTTTTCTATTCAATATTGTTATTATTCTTGTTTTTAATGTTTTATTTAAGATTTGAAATGTTATTGAAAAATACTTTTGAATCTAGGGTTAGAATAATAATTTATCAAAGTTTTTATTCTAGACATAGGGTTTAAGTTTTGATAATCACTTTGCAATCAAGAACTTAATGTTATTAGATCGTTTAATAGATTGGAAAATCGTCGAATAAACGATCCGATTGAACTCATGAAGTTATTTAGACATAAATAACGATTGAAATCATGACATTATTTAGACTTGAATAATGTTGTTGAGTGATTGTGATAATATCGTTTAAAAAACTAGAATCCTTTATTTGATCGTGAGATTGCAGTTGTTACGCTTGGTTGATTAACTCTAACCCCAAGCGAAATGGCCCTCTCTCGTCTCTATTTATTTTTATGTCAAATAGTTAAAATAGTTTCAAACAAACAAACTTTTAAACCAAACACTTAATGTGATAGATATCGTTGAAATGTTTATGGTATACGCTAGTCCCTGTGTAAACGATCCTAATATACTCACATGTAAATATGAATATGACATGTAAAAATCTTACATCAGGTATCTAGATTATAGAGTTGTTGGAGTCTTAGGAGTATAAGTGTTGGGGTGGGGTAAAATTTTCTTTTGTTATAATGGTAGATATTCCCAAATTAAACACTTATTATTTGATAAAAAAAGAAAGAGTAAATGGACATGTTAGGGACAACCCAACCCACACACATCCACAAACCCAAAAAAAAAAAATGAAAGCAAAATAATGTGTTTTTAAAATTTATAATGGTTTAAAATACCAATAATTATTTTAACAAGGTTCCACTTTAATATTGAGAGTGCCTCTAATTTGATTGGGATGATCATGCCAGAGAGAAATGTCAAGTCCATCTGCTAGGCAAGCAACAGTTCGTTAGACAAACTAAGGCGGTTTCAGAAAATATCAAAGGAGAACTAAATTTTCCTTTCAAAGGAGAAAGCTCAATTCGATAGGTGAGCATCACTTCGCCTAAAAAACTTACATTTCAGAAACACTGTAAACAGGATGTGTAATCAAAAAATTTAGGTATCACTTGTATTATACCACTTTTAGAGAAAGGAATAAAGAGATAAAGGCGTGAGCAACACTATAGGAGGGCTAGGAAGATTGGATTCAAGCTTGTTGATGTTTCTCCAACATTTATCAATCTTTCTTTGTTAGTTATGCTCTCTATGGGTAAATGAACTCTCTTTTTTTGTTTGTTAGGATTAGATGTAGATAGTTAGGGCTCTATGTAGAACTTGTAATCTGGCTGGTTGTATATGATTTTTGCATTTAATATAATGTTTAGTTTAAATTTGTTCTTAATGCTTATGTGGAGGAGCATTCTACAAATGAAATTTTGATTTAGTATGAGCGAAGAATCAACTTATTATCTAAAGGATCTAGTTTACAACCTGTATAGGTACTAATACTTTAGATATAGCGATTAGGTCTATATTGGAAGTCAGTTGGTTCAACGGATCTCACATCGTCATATTATATTAATGGAGGCGTATGCTGAGGGATAGGCTGAGTTATATCTGATGCATAAAAAGTATACAATCGATTAACAACAACCAATAGATAACAAACTATCCAAATGTAATCCCAACACAACTTTGTCTAAACTTGTCATATTTTACTTGCGATCCTGCTACCAAAACTACCTTTACAAACTTAATTTTGAATTTCTATGAATTTTAGAAATATGAAAAACTATATGCGGTCTTTGTGGTTTGATACAATTTTTTATTTTTATAAAATCAACATAATACTTACTGTTGTGTTGTATGAGGATAGGTAAGACCGTGTTTTTAAATGGCGTTGTTTCCTATGACTACTTCAAATTAGTTTTGATATTGCTGGTTTACAATTTTTCTAAGTTGTACAATATTTTTTTCTCTGCTCAATGCGCTAGACGAAGCTAGTTCGGTCAGCAAACAAAATAGAACTTGTAAAAATTATTAGTTTCGTTTTATTTCTGTTTTTCATTATATAACGCACTTGGCTACTAATTATTGGTATGGTTGCTTGATTGTCTTTGTATGCGAGGCAAAACACCTTCGAGTTAACTGCTTTTTTATCCCATAATTGGAAGGACCGAAAGGAATAATAGGAGCCAAACAAGGAGAAGGAATAAACGAGCCCTTCAGTAATCAACAACAATCAATATTTCCAGCAACAACGAGGAAATACAAACCCCTGAGATGAACAACAACAATCTAAGGAGGTTTACTCGATCAGTCAAACCTTGAAACAATCAAAGACATATGAAGATGGCAAAGATTCCACAACAATTCAAAAATATTCAAAAGGAGCAATCTAAGCAAGTTTTGAAATGCCATAAATGCATAAGACCCCATCAAGCCGAATAATGTCCTCATGAAGAAGAAGTCAATTACATCAACAATCAATACAAAGAGAACCAATATCTGTATTAGAATCAGAATCAATACGGTGACAACTTTCAGAGGGGCAATAACAACTATCAAATACAAACTCAAATGAATAAGTGAAACCCTTAAGTGGATATAACATATAAATTGGACGACACCATCAACCGGTTCATCCAAACGTCCATGAACTATCAAAAGAATAACAATGCCTCAATCAAGAGCTTAAAGGTACAAGATGGACAAATCTCCAAACAACTTGCAAATTTTTAGACAACCACATTTAGTGCCAATTAAACTAATAACCCAAAAGAGAACTGCAACGCATTGACTATGAAGGAAGTTGGACCAATTACTCATGATGAAACTGAGGAACATTTATTTGACCTAGATCGACTAGTGGAATACTTCTTTGATGAAAGAAGAAATGAAATAAGTTGTGTGGTAAAAGACAATGCACCACAAGGAGAAATTGTGAGGTATCAAATATAGAAAGTGCTACAACATCCACCAGTCCCACCTAAAACATTGTGAAAAAAGAACGTAGAGTTCACCACTGCTCTAAAAAATTAGTGAGTTATTTGAAAATGATATATCACAATTGGAGTAAAAAATTACTTGAGTTGTTTTAAGATGATATGATACAATGGAACCCACCAAATAACGATTTGTAGAGTTCATCATTGGATGTGCTATTTAAATAACAAAATAAAAGATGAAGTGGTAAACAATATCCATGACATTCCGTTACGTATAAAATGTACTATGCCGAGCAATATTGATAACACGCAAAAACACACTGTCTAAGTAATTTAATTTCACTTGTTTTAGGGTCATTTGTCATGTAATTTAATTTTCACTTGTTTTAAGGTCATTTGTCATGTTTTGCATCGAATCTGCTATATTTTGATGTGTTTCAGGAACATAGGATGTAAAAAGAAAAAAAAAAGGCTTAATTACACTTTTGACCCCCTATGTTTTTCAAAGTTATGATTTTGGCCCCCTAAAAAAAACATCTTTTTTCAGGACCCTTAAGTTTACTTTCTGTTGCAATTTTGGCCCCTAGCCGAATTTTGACCCAGTCAACGCTGACGTGGACGCATTTTTTTATTTTTATTTATTTTGTAATTAAAAAAATAAAAATAATTTTTTTTATATTTTTGTTATAAAAAAATTGTAATTAATTTTTTTTATTTGTAATAAAAAAACAAAATATTTATGTTTTGTAATTAGAAAAACAAAAAATAATTTAAACATAAATTTTTTTATTTTTGTAATTAAAAAAAAACTTTTTTATTTAAAAAAAACAATTTTTTTATAATAAAACTTTTTTATTTTTGTAATTTAAAAAAAAAAAAATTTTAATTACAATTTTATTTTATTTTATTTTAAATTAAAAAAGACAAAAAAATAATTATAAAATAAAAATATATACACCCGTGGCGCCCACGTGTCCGTTGACGGGTCAAAATTGCAATAGAAAGTAAACTTAGGGGGCGTAGAAAGAGTTGATTTTTTTAGGGGGCTTAAATCACAACTTTAAGAAATTTAGGGGGCCAAAAGTGTAATCAAGCCAGAAAAAGAAAAAAAATGAAAAGAAAGAAATCATGACTGACGTAACAAACCTAGTATTCTTTGGCAATTTTCCTGCGCACGATGGAAGATTTTTCTGCTAAAGAATTAGACTATATAAAAATACAAATACGTTGAAACACTCATTGTAAAAAAGAACCCTAGCTGCCGTAATTTACATTTAGCTTCAGAACCCTTATTTTCCAGAGAAATTCAATTTCAGTTTGGCTTTATTATTCCATTTTGAATTCAAGCTAGCTACCGCATAATATAGAACCTTGAGAACCTTTTACAATTATTTAATCAATTCCAATTCTTGTTAGTTTTCAATGCCGTGCCTTTACATATAACTTAGTGAATCTTGTCAATGGCTGCACTGGCTTATTTCTTCTTTATTTAAAGTTCCCAACTTTTCACATGTTCGATCCTTTCGTTATTTATTTGTTTTCTCTTTAATATGGATTCAGCAGAAGTAAATTTGGAGTATAATTTAATTGTGAGTGAGTAGTCTAAATTGAGTCCAAAATGAAAGGAGCATTGCTCCGACGGATCTCATGTTGCATGCCTTTTTTAACTTTAGCGAGAATAGAAAGCATTTGATTTGAAAATTCTGTTTTGCACTTAAAAATTCTACTACTTACGTGATTGACGAAGGTCAACAGAAATAATCGTTTTGGTCTCTAATAGTCATATATTTAATTAAAATCAATATTTATTTTATGCGCGAAACCCCCAACTATTTTGAATTTTGCCTTATATAAACATAGAAACAACAAAAAGCTATACTAAATCCGACATAGTCGTACACTTGCGGCCTGTCAAATATTAAGCACGTTTCACCCTAACTTAAATGGATACCGTTAATCAGGCAAGTGGAGTGATCAATATGCAGTTGCTAAAACGATAGCAAAACGCAGAATAATAATTCAATACTTGATCAAGGGTAAATAGTTAAAAAACATTTTTGCGACTAATTAAAACTAAATTTGTTTAATCCAAAAAAAAAATTGAAAATAGTTGCCATCAACATGAGTAACTTGACTTGAGATAAAGTAAGAATGAAAGTTCAGCAACAAAAACCAGAATATAATTCCTTAACAAAAATAAAAACAGAATATAGTTACCAATAATAATAATGATAGTATCAAAAAATTATAACAAATGTCCTCCGTCATGAGAAGACACTCAAACATGAATATATTCAAAGATGAACACCAAACATGAATATATTAAGGGTGAATTCTTTGATGCTTTTGAGAAATTAAATAAAGAGTTGTTCTAATAAAGGTTGTATATGGACAAACTAGTAACTATAATCTTAGGACTCTCCACCACCTCCTTCACCGCCTCCATGCCCTCCTCCGCCATGATGATCACCATGATGACCCTCACCCCCTCCTTGATTTTCAGCTTTAGAGACTTGGGTACCCTTATTCTTGGTCTCTTTTATTTTTGAGGCACCTTGAACGTTATGCAGCTCGTGAAGCCGTTTTAGTCTTGAAGCAAAGTCTTCATTGCTTGTGCTTGTGTTTCCTTTAGGCTTGGAGCAACAACTTCCCATTGTTACAACAAATTAACCAAAGAGAAATTGTGTTGTGATTTGTCACAAAGTTCTGGTGTTTATATACACTAAACTATCGTAAAAAATCAAACAAATGGGATAAACTTCTTTTTTTTTTTTGTAAGGAAGGTGGATAAACTTCTTAAATAAAATTGTATTGTTAAATTTAGAGTCCGTTTGTTATAGCTTTTTTTAAAGAAAAAATCACTTTTTTTTAATAAAATAATCACTTTTAAGAATATTGTATCCGTTTGTTACGGCTTTTTAAAAAAATCAGAATCATAAAAAAGTTTAAAAAGAGCTTCAATTGAGAAGCTGTTAAGAACAACAGCTTCTCAAAAAATAGATTTTTTTCAAAGGAGAGATAAAATAAGGGTTAAAAGATTGAACTAATTTTGTAACAAAAAATCCCTTTTATATAGTTGTTTGCAAACAAACTAAATTATTTGTTAAAAAAAAGTAATTTTAGTAATTTTTATCGTGGTAAACAAACGCAAAATAGATTACGATTTTTTATAAAATCTCTAAAATATAATCTCTAAATATTTTATTTTTATTTTAATCCGTAACAATACCCTTAATATAATAAGATTATAGTCCCAGAAGAGTGATATACACTATCGTAACAAACCGAATAATGGGGATAAATTTTATCCTAACAAAATTCTATTTTTTTTAAGGCGTAACAAAATTCTATTTTTTTTAGGGAAAAATTGTATTTTTTTTAATATTTAGGGGAAAATTGTATTGTTAATTTGAATTTTTATTAAAAAATTTTGTTTCGAATTTAAAGGACCACACGAGTCTGACATCTTAAATATTTATGGTATCTATCTCACTTTACTACTTGTAGCTTTTCTATTTATTTATTTATTTATTTTAGTTTGAGTGTTTTTTTTTAACAAGGAAAAATGGAATATATATTAACCACAAAAGGCAACTCCTCTAGAATAAGATGTGCCAAAAGAATTACCAAAGAAACAAAGTATTAGTTACACAACCATCAAACAAACCATTAAGTGATGCACGAGCATTGAAGCAGACTTGAACACCACCTATCCGTGCCAAACCTAAAGGCAACCTTTTTGGATTCCATCCAGGCTAAGAACAAATATTTTACTTTATCTAGCAACCTGGGAATAGGAGTAACCACATTATTGAAAATCCTATTATTGCGCTCATTCCATAAAATCCACACGCACAAAAGCCAAATAAGCTGAAGGAATGACCGCTTTGCTTTGCCACCACCTGTTAGATGCACGAATTGAAGAAAGTGGTCGGCTATAATATTAGTGTCGACGCCTATAATGCCCAACCAATGGCACACTAGGGGCCATAACGAAGAAAAGATATTACAAGATAAAAACAAGTGGTGCGATGTTTCCACTAATCCGCAATTTGAGACACACAAAGAAACTTATGAAGAAATAACGCGTCGATGGACCAAGTTGGACTTAGTTGGCAATTTGTCACGAAGCAACCTCCAGGCAAAGATAGAAACCTTCAATGGCACCTGATTATGCCAAATCAAAGATGTTGCAGGATCCGCAAGAGGATTATCCTTTGTAGTTAGCAACTGATAGGATCCGCGAACTGAGTGCCATTCAGAAGAGTCCGATAACCAAACCCACTTGTCTGAAACATTAGCATGCAAAGAACATCAAGCAATAAAGTCCTACACTCCTCTAACTCCTCTTCCTCCCACGCCCACAGTCTCCGCCTCCACTGCCACGCCTCCCCTCCCTGCTCAAAGCCACGAGAGAACAAATCTGCCACTGTAATGAATTTGTTCTCGGAAAGAGCAAACAATCGAGGATACCTGACACACTAAGTAGCCGACCCTAACCACTTATCAAACCAAAAGAAAGTATTGGGACCATCACTCAACTTCTTCGACACACACTCCCCAAACTAGTCTCCACCAACAACACCGCCACCATCCCTAATCCTCGCCACCTCCCTCCACCAAGAAGAACAACTCCGGCCCCCAACCTCCCACCTACTTCACCATAACAGGCGATTAAAACACGATACCACAATCCACTCCTATCAACAAGCATCCTCCAACACCACTTTCCTAACAAAGCCTGATTAAACTCCTTCAACTGCCTCACCCCCAAACCTCCAAGCTCCTTATTGAGGCACACATTATGCCACCTTATCCAAGATATTTTCCAATGGAAGAGATTATACCTGGTGGAGATTTGAAGAAGGAAAGCGCATAGACAGGCAGAGAGGTCAGGACAAACTTTAAAAGAACCAGGCGGCCTCCAAAAACAACTATTGCAATCAGACAACTTAAGTTTAATCTGATTCACAATAGGATCTCAGAAACTCAATCGCCGAGGATTACCTCCGATAGACATACCCAAGTACATGAAAGGCACCTTGCCCACTTTGCAACTTAAAGCAGATGCCGCCTCATTCAACCACGAGGGAGCAATATTGACCCAACCAAAATGCTTTTATGAAAGTTAACCTTCAAACCTGACATAACTTCAAATATAACAAGAGCAACTCTTAGGGCACGAACATTTGCCCAACTTTTAGTCCCTAATAACAGGGTGTCATCCACAAATTGGAAATGGGACACCACAACCAGATTAATCGCCCCAATACTATAACCAGTGAACAACTGAGTCTGAACCAAAGAATTCATCAGAATATTAAGACCCTCTGCAGCCAACAAAAAAAGGAACGGTGACAAAGGGTCGCCTTGCCTTAAACCCCTTTTTAACGGAAACTCATATGTCGGACTACCATTAACAAGCATTGAAGCTGTAGCTGTACCAACACACTCACGAATCCACTTTCTCTAGATAACCGGAAAAGACATACGGCCAAACACAAAATCCAGGTAACCCCAATCAACAGAGTCATATGCCTTTTCAAAATCCACCTTAAACAACAACAAATCTTTCTTTAATTTCCGAGCTTCATCCACAACCTCATTAGCTATAAGAATACCGTCAAGAATTTGTCTATTTTTAACAAAAGCTGACTGAGACTCCGAAATAACAGAACCAATCACCCCACGCAGTCTATTAGCAAATAATTTCGCAAGAGTTTTATACAAACTCCCCACCAGACAGATGGGTCGAAAATCATTAAGTCGCTAAGGCTATCAACCTTCGGAATCAATGCAATGAAAGTAGTATTAATACCTTTGGATAATTTACCATTGCAGTGGAACTCAGAGACAAAACGCAGAATCTCATCCTTCAACTCTGGCCAAAATTCCTTAATGAAGACAAAATTAATTCCATCAGGACCCGGACTCTTGTAACTATCACGATCCCACACAACTTCCTTAATTTCATCTAGCGAAAAAGGTTTAATAAGACCAACACCCTCCTCAACAGACAAAGTTTGAAACTGCAAATTAGCAATATTGGGCGCTCCACAACATCAGATTGATAGTGATTCTGAAAATGCCGAAAAATAGCTTCACGAATGGGGTGAACACCTTCCACCAAGACCCCATACACCAAAATAGAGCACAGTGAATTACGTCGCCGCCTGTTAGCCATGACTAAATGAAAGTATTTTGAGTTAGCATCACCATCACGCAACCACTGAACCCGGGACTGCTGCCAACCAATACTAGTATTAAGTCTGGACAAGGAATGAATATCCGACAAAACACCATGCATTTGTGCGCATTCCTCTTCAGACAATACCATAGATTCCCCTTTTTCATCTAAAGATGCCAGACGATCCTTCAAAGCTAAAATCTTCCCCGGTAAATTTTGAGTATGAGAAGCATGCCACTCCTTAATGGCAAGTTTTATTAATCTGAATTTTTCTTTAAGGACATAGCCGCCCCATCCAGTAACTTGAAAAGACTACCATTTATCACTCACAAACTGCTTGTACCCAGGAACATCAGTCCAACACTTCAACAAGCGAGTCGGCCTAGGACCCCAATTTTCATCATCAACAGACAAAACCACAGAACAATGATCTGACAAACCTCTCATCTGAGCTATCTGCAAACAATTAGGCCACAACAGACACCAATCTTGCGATAACAAAAACCGATCGAGGCAACTCATCGACTTCTTGTCCCCCTTAAACCAAGTAAAGTTTCGCCCTCCCAAGGGAAGATCCAACAGAAGATTGCTGTCAATGAAGGAATTAAAGTGAGAGAAATCCAAAGCAGTCTGGCCAACCGACACTGAACGTCTGTCCTCTGAGCTTCGAATGGCATTAAAATCTCCACAGACACACACCTTCTTACCCTGTAACTGTTGTAAGCAGACGGAAAGAGAATCCCAAAGTAACTTTCTATCTCTAGCATCACAAGGAGCATACATATTAAACAGATAAAATTCCTCATTAGATTTAAG
>Ga0315913_1001663_pt1 | contig 24965 bp, 10 predicted proteins | sample MpolsnodulesMG_FD_207736 | JGI IMG/M metagenome (GOLD analysis project Ga0315913, IMG submission 207736) | Medicago polymorpha root nodule microbial communities from Los Angeles, California, United States - small nodules | ecosystem: Host-associated > Plants > Roots > Nodule | place: USA...
TATATATATATGAACTTGTGTTTTATTACGTCGGATTGCTTGGAAGTTAACTAGTGTGGTACACATGCATGGCATGTAGGGTCGGTTTTGAGGAGGTGCTAAAGCCTCCAAAATCTTGAGGCCCAAATTATTTCTTTTAAATTATCTATTCATGTAAAATACTAATATATACAAATGAGGTGGAAAATATTTAGATATGCAGAGTTGTCTAAGAGCATCCACAATAGAAATATCTATTTTTAAGTTTTTAAATAGGTCTCACGTGTACACAATACTCATTTATAATTTTTTAATAGTAGTACTTAATAAGCACTCAATCCCTCCAACTCAGATCTCACACAAAGTTCTTAAGTAGGACCCATTAATCAACAATCAATAATTTTATAACATTATATTTTAATTTTTTAATATTAAAAGAGTGCGGATCCCGCTTAAAAGTGGGGGTCTTAAATAAGACCCCGGGTCTTATAAGACCCTGAAAAAGATTCTCCCCATTGGAGGTATCTATTAAATACCGGGTCTTAAATAGTTAAAACTCTCCCAATAAAGATAGTCTTAGTGGTAATCTAGGTCTTGGATTCAACACACATAGATCCCTTTTTTCCTTCTTTAATTAATATTTTTTTCGTATAAGAGGGCCTTGGTTTAGATATGGATTTGAGGCCCTTATATCCTGAAGACCCACTATTTTTCCTCTAATTCATCCTAACTCTATTTAACATGTTGACTTATATATCTACAAATAAAAACATAATATATATAACTATTTTCTTGTTCTTATTTTTGTTAGAGCACTTGTAATTTTCTGTTTTATACTTGTTGTATAAAATAACAAAACTCTAACAACAAACATTATAATTATTCTCTAAAAAAAACATGATAAACTTTTTTTTGCCTACTAAGAAAAATAACAACTTAGAAAATTGATAAAAATATTCGCTTGAAGTTGTTTTTTATATTTTTTATTAATATTGATCTTTTCTATGTTACTTACAATGATGAATATTTTTTATGTTTACAGGTCATATTTTCAATTTAAAATAGATGATTGTTGTTTTAAAAAAAATGTATTTTATTTTACTAAGGGCTTATTTTTAGTTAAGAGTCGAGCCTCTATTTTCATAGGAACAGCCCTGATTGCATGTGTAAAAATTATCCATTATTGATTGTTATAATATGAAGAATTATTGTGTAATGATAGTAACAACAAAGTCATATCCTCATCTTTCATATTACCTTCAATGTTGGCGAAGTCATCAAGAATTTTGTTAAATTCCGTCAATTGCTCCGTGATTGGTTTAGACTCCACCATCTTGAATGAGTAGAGTTGTTGTTTCAAGAGTTTCCTATGAGCCAACGATTTTGTCATGTACAATGACTTTAACTTAGCCCACATTGATGTCGCGATAGCTTCCCTTGCGACATCCCTTAAAATCTTATCTCCGAGACATAAAACAATGGCACTCTTTGCCTTATCTATCATCTCACACTTCTCCGCTTGTGTCAAGTTTTCCGGCATCGCCGCTTCACCCTTCAATGCTTCTACACACTTTAATGCTTCTACACACTTTTATTGTGTCAAAACCGCCTGCATTAATATATACTCTATTTGAGGCTACTTATGATTTATAAAGTATTGGATTTGAAATGGAGATTTGATTGTACATATTATGTGCACTAGTTTTGATATGTTCCTGAAAATACTTTGTTGTGACAATTTCTATTTTTGATATTCCTAAAACTAGTTTTGACTAGCTTTGATATATTGTAAAGCATGGTTTTGAAATTTGTGTTTTGGAAGATTTTGATATTAATATGTTTCTACACACTTTAATTTGTGTTTTGGAAGATTTTTGATATTAATATGTGTCAAGAAAATCACAAATGTATTTAGTTTGGGAGAGGAATAGGCTACCAATTTTGAGGTGTTGAACCTCTATATATAGCCAAAAAATATTTCAAATTCTTAAGCTGCTAGAGTGACAACTAACTGTTTAACTTGGTGATGAGTTGTTGAATGTGGGAAAGTGAATTACTAGCAGCTGTGATGTAATAGCTGGAATAAACATAGACTTAAATCACTATAGTGTGTAAGTACGAGTGGTAAGTCTGAACAAAAAGGGTTATGTTTGCTTGGTGTAAAATCAAGTTTCTTGATGTGTTTAAACAAGTTCTAGGAGCTTGTTTGAAGCCATAAATTGCTTCATATAATTTGCACACTAGAGATTTATCTTCTGATCCAAAGCCTAGGCTGCTACATATATTCTTGTTCCTCCTCAGGCACACTATTGAGCATTAGAATAAACTAATCCTTAGGAAACAATCAAAGATATTTCAAGATTAGAAACCATTCTTATTAGATAAGCTGTGATAATGTCAAGATATTTTCTTATACTTTAATAATTATTTTTATCACCTTTATGCATTTTTATTTGGTATTGAATGGAGTGTATATAAATATTTGTCATGTTATTTTTGTGTTATGCTGATGTAACAAAGTTGCGGCTAATCTTTGAAAAATGTTCAAGAGTTAATAACGAAGTGTTGTGAATCATGATCAATTTTCTTAGGTTTCAATCAATCATCTGTTGTGAATTTCAATTCTCATTAATTTTTCAGGATGTTTCCCATGTGGTTTGTTAACTTTGTCTGATTAAATTTGTATATTTCATACATTATTTACCATAGTATTACCATTGATAATCGAAGCAAAAAACTATTTAGCAGTTTTATTGAGTAGTTTGTTATATATTATGCTGTTTAATTAGTTGCTTAATGCATTTCTGTCACTGTCCTAAGAATGGGATGATATAGTTAAACTTTGAATTTGTTGAAGGGGCCAAATGAATTTTCTAATGAAGAAGAAGACGATACCAACAGTGGCATGCGGCCGTTTCTGTGGCTTACAATTCTTGCAGAGAATTCCATTTATTTGTTCCTTTCTTGATGTTTTGCAATTTATTTAGTTGATATTATGTAAAGTATGGAATGATTTTATTTCAATTAGATGACAAGGAAGGTATTGCTTCTGCTATTATTATTTAGAGTTTGGGGTAGTAAGAACTAGTAAACCCCCTAGTTTAGAGGTTAGGATTCACCACAACCACCACTACTACTACCACTACTACTGCTACTACTACTACTTTTAAGTTTGTTTGCGTCCAAAAATACTAATTGCTTTGCTTGTATCTATGCAAGAATTTCTCCCACATTCAATTAAAGTACAAAAACCAATCCAATTGTATCACATTATCAGGGACAAACCTAAATGTAATAAGTTTGGGCACACTCACACAAATATCCTTTTTAAAAAAGATAAATTGATTTAATGATGTTAAACGATGTAACTAATTTATTTATCATTTAATTTTTTTCATTGTTGTGTGTGTCCAAATAATTTTATTTATGTTTGTATCTATGCAAGACTTTTTCTTGCTCTATATGGAGACATTATACAAAGAGAAATGATATATGTACAACCATTTTGGTACAACTTTTGTACAACTTTCTCTCTCATACTCACATTATGTTTTTATTTTCTCTCTTACTTTTTCTCTCTCCATTGTGTTTGACCAATAAGAAGTGAGAACATCAAGGTTGTCCCAAAAGTTGTAACAAAAGAATTACTCAAATATCATTACTCTTATACAAAACGTCGTTAAAGAAACGAAACTTATTGCATTACGTGGCAAATACTTGTCCTTATATCGTGCAAAAGAATAAAAGAAAACTTTATTTATTTAGTGTTAAATCGTGGCTTACTTTATGTGTGGGTCTTAAACTTTATTTTTGTTTTGTTTTCTTTTAAATGGAATGTTTTTGTTTTGATGAGCAGTGTTTTAAACTTTTTTGTTTGTCGAAGAGAATTAGCCGGCCTAGTTTTTTTAGTGAGAGAAACTTCAACTTCTCTTTAAGTGTTCTCTCATTCACTCAACGAGGAATGATGGTTTTAGTTTTTTTTTTTACCTAAAATCACATCTCTACATCATTTTTCCCCCTTTCTTTCGATCCAAATAAGTGATTTTCACATATATCAAGTTTTTTCTTTTGTGTTTTTTCGTGATTTCGTCGTCTGAGTGCGGCGTTGTGTTCTCGTCTTGTGCGGCATTGTCTGATTTCGTATCTTGTTGTGGTGTTCGTTTGGTTCATATTGAAAGATCAGTTTTAGTCAATCACAAATTCAGTCAATGACTTGGACGCCAACGTTGCAGATCCAGAAACATGGTATCATGGTGATTAAAATTTTATCATATTATTTGTTGGCATTTTTCCATTTTATGCTATTAACTTGAGTGTTGTAAGTTTGTTCGCAAATTAACCCTTTACGTTTTTAACGATGTTGATCATGTTAATGTTTATGATGTATTTTACCAATTTGAAAGAATGAATATCACTTTGTTTTTGTCCCAAAAATCAAACTCTTTTGTCTGTCAAGTAGTATAATAGTCAAAATTTCATCCCTAAAATGAATAAGAAATTTTAGATTTTAATGAGTAAATCATCAATTATCCCTGTCTTTGTAAGAAACCCTTAAATTAGTCTTTAACTCTATTAATATTTCAAAATAGTCCTTGTTTTTGACAAGTTTCTCAATTAGATCTATGTCTCTATGTTTTTGTCGCATGACAAGACACTTAATGGAGAAATTTTTGACAAAACAAAGACCATTTTGAAATAGAGCAAGGATAGATTGATCATCCCATGTGGCATACATCCCTTGTACATCCAAAATTTTGTCTCTCACTCTCTCTTCTCCCTATTGTCACATGGAGGTGTAAAAGGATGGTACAAAAAAATGTGTCAACTTATAATTAATCTTTGAAATATTATTAAAAGTTTCTCAATAATTAGATCTTTGTCTTTATGTTTTTGTCATATGACGAGTGATTTAATTGAGAAACGTCTGCCAAAGATAAAGACTATTTTGAAATATTAATGGGATCAATAACTAATTTGAAAGTGACTTACAAAAACAGAGATCAAATTGACAGTTTACTCATTTAAATATTAACTCCTATAAATTAGGAGGTTTCTACAAACTAAATTATATTAAACTTGTCAGATAGAGGACATATTTTGAAAAAACAATAGACCCCATAAAACCCCACAAATATGCACGCTATATTGACCAATATCTTTTTCAGTTGTAAAAAGGTTTTGTTTGTAGAATTTTCATTTATTTTATAAAATTTTGAAAATGATGGAACATTTGAGAAAGTTTATAAAAGGGATATTAACCTGTCAGACCGATTTTGTCAAAAAACAAATCTATCAAAATAATTATAGTGATTTAAATTTTTCCTTGACATTATAATTTAAATAATTTATTTTCATAATTTTTTCTTATCAGCAAATTGATTATACATATAATCTAAACAACTTATATTTATTCTAAAATCATTTTTTAGTTAACTTATCCAAACATGAAATTATCACAATCAATTGATAAATACTTTATTTTTTCCCTCAAAAAATAAACTTTATTTTTCACAATTAATAAAAAAGTACCTGAATCTTTGAAAAAATTCCTTCCATGCCCTTATCTCACATCTTATGATTAATTTTGCTAGTATATATAACCTTATTTGTCTTCAGAAGTACGCACTACATCTTGGCTTCCACAGCCGATTCCAAATAGCATCTTCGGTTGAGCTTTCATCATACAAATAATAAAACAGCCAAGGTATGTAATTAATATTTTCATCGTCCTAATGATGAATTTTTGTATTGTTTGTACATTTAATTCTTATGCATCAACTGCAATAGTTAGGGAGATGGATGTTATGACGTAAACTTACATATATGGGATGAGAGTATGTAAAGTGTTGACTATACATTCAATCCTTATATATCATGTTCAGGAATATATGAAGATTCTCTGCAGTCTACGTCTTCTACTAAAATAAAAAAAAATCTTCGTCGTATCTGTAAAATTATTTCTTCGTCGTATCTGTAAAATTATTTCTTGCTTTTCATCTTTGCAAATATACAACTTTTTGCTTTTGGTAAATTATATTTATATAGATTTTCATTTCTGTAATATTCATTTTAGTGTTTAATTTGAGGGATTAAAATAAAATATTCTACATATTTCTTTAACCAATTTCAATATGAATAAATTTTGTAAAGACTAAAACAAAAGATTAATAAGTTTGGCGCTTGTCAAGGCCGTACCACCATCCCTTCCAGAACTCCGGCGACCCTGTTTCTTTCCGATGTGTGGTGTTGATGTTGATTTGATTTTAAAAACTATAGCAGTAAGTAAAAGTATTGGAAGGGAAGGAAGGAATCCAATGCTGCTCTCCTTTCCTAATATAAAGGTGCTAAAATATCACTAGTAGCAACATGATACCTTCATTAAACCCAGATAAAGTAACCTCTCGTGAAATCCATCACCACCATAACTCACTCCCTGGTAAATATCACTTGTACTCAATTTTATTTAATTTTTTTAAGGAAAAAAAAAAGATAAAATAAAATTTAATACTAAAGTAGTGATGAAAATAATTAGAGAGAAAAAATATGAAAATTTAGAGAGTAAATATTTAGTGATAGATTTATTTCTTTTTTTCATCACTAATTTCTCTTGACTAATTGAATGTTCTAGTCCTCGTGAGCTTAACTCAGTTGGTATGAACAATGCATAAAATATGCAAGGTCTGGGGTTCAAATCCTGGCCACCACCAAAAAAATTTTTTGAATGTTCTAGTAGTTTATTGAGCACATTATAATAACTACTCCTAATAAATCAGAAAATAATTAATAATTTTCTCAACTTTGTTGCAACAAAAACTAAAAAAATGTTGTCTTTGATGCATTAAAGCAACAATTTTTTTTCTTCTTTCAAAGTAATTGGTGTTGTTTCCATCTCTCAAAATTGATGTTGTATCGTATCAGGAAAAATAATCTAGTCTCACATTGAAAAATTAAAATGAAATCTTAAAAAAAGTTTATGGAGAGTGCAATCATCCGTCACACCTTAATCACAAACAGATATTTATGAGTTATATGGTACATTAAAAAAGATATGACAATTCTTTTATATTTCATTGTTGTTTTGAAGGACAGACAATGAACAATCAAGTGGATAATTATGGTCGTTCAACAAAAACCCCAACCAATGACGAACCAAAGAAAGGTTGGAGAAAGGTTTTAGAACTAGTAGTGAATTGGTTGTCATACAAAAACAAGAATGAGTGGTTGGATCAAATGAGAGGGAACATGAGTATAGTAGCAATATTCATAGCAACAATAACGTTTCAAATGGCTATAAATCCACCTGGTGGCGTTAGGCCTGTTAGAGACGACGGAGATAAAGACGCAGCTAATGTAGCATGTTCTCATGGTTACGAGGACTTGAGGCTATGTCCGGGTAATGCTGTCTTAGCCATTGTATACCCTGAAGACTATTCTCACTTCCTTTTCTGGAACACAATATGTTTCATTGCATCGCTAAGTGTTTTACTCTTGCTTATGAGTGGTATTCGTTTGAGTCATAGGTTTAGTATGTGGCTTTTTTCTATAGGGATGTGTTTCACTCTCACAACTCTTCTTGTTACTTACCGAATAGCAATATTAATGGTTACCCCAGATCCTGTCTGGGGTGATAATGAGGTTTTACTTTCAACATTGCTTCGTATTTGGATTGGATTGTTTTCCTTCTCAGGTTTGTTACTCACACTGCGTATTATTATTTGGGGAATTAATGATTTCCTCAAAAAAGGTGAATGTAAAATGGCAACCACTCCAATGATGATTGCATCGGCTTGATTTGATCGTACAATCTTTAATTATGACTATAATTAGTGTGCTAGGTGTTGAATATTTGTAAGATATATATGTTTAAATTTTATCCTTGTAAGGACTGGTATTTTTTTTTTAATAAGCAAATGTAAGTGATTATAGTTTGCTGGTGGGAGGAAAATATTTGTGGCAGAGAGATCCAGCCATGTATCTCTTAGATGTCCTAGCCCAAATTAACCAATTCATTTGTATTTGCGTGGAAGTTGTCTTTTACATGTAATATAAATGTGTTGATGTTTTTGTTTGCTTTGTTCTCTTTTTTCCTTGCCGGATTCTTCTAGCAAGGTTTTTAACGAGGCAGATGTTATGTTTCGTTACTAATTTTAGTTTGGGTATTGTTTGAAAAAATTATTATATGTTTGTTTAAATGTTATCGTTGTAATTTGTTTTTTTTTAATAGGTAAAAAGAACTAAATTAAAATGCAGAGGGTTACTCCAACCTAAAACTACAAAAGATAATATTAAGGGGGTACTCCAACAAATTCATACAATAGTCATAATAGTTGAAATACAAACTCTTTTGCATTTATGCTCTTCTTCTATCACTATCAGGACTTGTTTAGATTTTGGTTCCATTGAACTATTAGATTTTGGTGTACTTTTGTATTGTTGTTCATTTACATCAATATCAAAACCGTTACAAAACATCAATAAGACAATAACCTTCTCTCTTGCTTTTTTTTTATTCATATAAAACTAAATAAATTATTCTGACCTGTGTGGAAAATTCTAACATTTAATTAAATCACACGTTGACTCAAACCCAAAGTTTTCTTCTTAGCTGAAGGTTCCCTGAAAATTTATAATATTTGCAATTCCTATTTCATGAAATTCCAATACATCATCATTCATCAAATCAAATCTTTATAAGAGAAAATTACAAGCAAGGCAAAAAATAAAAATGGAGGGTGTGGTGATTCAGACTGGAGCACATGTATTCACAAGGTATATCAAGCAACAATTACTGCATATCCTTAACTTTTCAAATTACAATAAATCCACCAGGTGGTGTATGTCAATCAGACACAAATAGCCAACATGGTTGTGAAAGGACCAATGGGAGACTGGTCATCAGAAGGATATGTAATAGCCAGTGGCTAGTTAATTTGCGTTTGATATATAAGGAATATGATAGCCTCTATAAGTGTAATGCCATGGAAAGATGTCTGTCGAAATCCTGGAAGAACCCTATATATGGACTACATATTCAACTACAGGTTTTTCGTGGAGATGTACACAACTCGTGTTGCCAAAACTATATGATTGTTGAACAATGTCAATATTGTGTTTGTTGTCCAAAATACAATTTGTGGCAGTATGATTAGAGGTATTCTGATGGAGCAATGGACAGTGGACACCACCTTGATGGATAGAGATTAGAGACTTTGATCAATCTTGAGTTGTTTTAAAACATGCCCTATACAACTGTAAAAGTAATTCTTATCTATCTATTTCTTATTATAAAAGCTTGTTAGGTCAAGCAACAACTAAACCCTAAATTTTCCCCTACAAAACACTTGAGTATATAGGAGCATTTTATAGGAACTAGACCGCTAACTCGTGCAATGCACGGGTCCTTTCGACTAAAAATACCGACATAATTATATAAAGATGATAAAAGATTTACTTTAATTCCCTCAACATAAAATTTACTTTAATGTTTTCTTGTATTAAAAAAAAATTGATCCACATCAATTATAACATATCAGGAGTCATTTTTATTTTATATATATATATGATGCATAGTCAGAGTTATTCTTTAAATATTACATTTGACGTTACATTAATATCGTCATCGTCTTTATTGGTGACAAATATCTTCAACTCTGCTCTTAAAATAATCCTTGACATAATGTATAATAGAACATGTGCACACACAGACATTGAGAGGTATATATCAACATTTTCGGTGGTCAACCTTGACTCTTATTAATAACCATTGTAAATAAAACCATTATGAACTGGCGCCCCTATTTTCTATCCTTAGTAGATGGATGCATTTACATCTATAGTAACTACAAATCAATGAGTAACTTGCCAAAAAAAAAAAGCTAATTAGTCAACAAAAGTATGGTAAGTATATCTACGCTCTCCTTCGGAAAAAAGTACCTCTATGGTATTCCAAAACATTTGCAAACCAAAGCAAAGAGCATAATGAAACCCACTATGCCAAAAACACCCGAGAAAACACAACATATTTTATTTATTTATTTTTTTATAAAAAACCAGCTTCGAATTATGCAGAAAATTACCTCATCATGCAGTTGAAATATTAATCATAATACATACGCGTATTTGAAGCAAATCTTCCAAGAAACCATAGTCACACTAACATTCTCTACAACCTACTCGGCTGAAAGAACAATATTATCCAACATACACATGTTCCTTTCTTGCTAAATAGACCACCAATTTAAAAGACTTATCATTTTCCAAATATTGCTAGACATTTAATTATAATTTTGCCAAACTGAAATTTCCAATTTGAAAAATCCAAAAATCAGAAATTGAAAAAGAAACAGATCGAAGGCCTATTCAAACTTTAATGACTATGTGTAGACATTATATATGAGGGAAATTTAACCTTTTCTTTAACCTGTGCAAAGTTTCAAGAAACACTAGAGCAACACTTATAAAACTAAGAAAAGCAACACTAAAATTGCTCATTGACAAAAAAAATAAAGTCTGCAGAATTTTGAGCATGTGAGACAAAGTCATAAAGTCTGCAGAATTTGTCTACCAGAAATAGGCATGAGTTAGTGGGATTGTGGGGTTCCGTTTGGAGTTAATTGAGGAGTTTGAAGGAATTATTGGAGTGACAGGGTTAAGTGGTTAAACCGCATTAATTACGGTCAACATACTTATAGACTCATTGATATAAGGGTCAATTTAATGATGGGAAGATGGAAATTCAAATTCAAATATAGAAGGAAGAAAGTCATCAAGGCTAGTGGGTGAATGCCATTAATTTCACATGTAAAAGCTTCTTAAGGAAGCTAGGTTTAGTTGTTAAGGAGGGAATTAAGGAGGATAATTAGGGTTAACTAATAGCTTAACCTTACAAGCTTTTAGAATAAGAAGATAAGATCACATAGATACACAATGATTGAATATAATTGAATCTTTATATAATACAAATGTCTTCCTTAAAATCAATAGCACACGTGACATCTTCATATTCTCCATCTCATTTAATGTTTTTTATCAACCAATCAAAATTGATCTTCTCTCATTTATTTTTTATTAATCAATCACAATGGATTATGACTCATATTTTTCATCTGTCAAACAAAATGGATCATGACATGATTTTTTTCCTATATATAAACAATTTGTTTTTCATTTTTTTCATCAACCTCTTCCTTCCATAAAAAAAAACACTGCTTTCAAACCCATTCTCATGTCTTTTGTTTGTTTTTTTTTATTTTATTATTATTTTATTGTTTGTTTGACATTTATTATTCTTAAGTTAATTTTTATTGTGATTTCATTGATTTTTCTTTATTTTTCCTACTTTATGTAAGCTAAGTTTACATTACTACTTAAACTGAATTTAAGTTAAACTCAACAATGTTAATTAACGTTAACGCGTGCGTGTTGTACCATCAATAACCGTTGTTGTAGAGTTCATAACATATCAACGTTGAACAACAAGAAAAAAAATAGAAACTCTACCGTTATTGAACAAAAAGAAGAAATTTACTTACTTATATCCAATAGAGTATGGATGAAAGATGTTTTGATTCACTCGAAATTTTAGAATAACAATGAATGAAATCAAAGTTTTAAGAAAATGTATATAAAAGGCAAAGTTTTTTATCCATTGGAACGACGGCGGCGGATCTTCTGCTTCCTCTGTTCCAATTAGGTCAATCAATCACCCTCTTATTCTCTCCATTCCAATTAATCCATATTTGATTTTATGTTCCTCGATTACTTGGGATTGAGACAGTGATTGAAGAGATGAAGAATTGTGGTAAGGGCCAAGAAGAAGGGTATGAGAACAATGATTTTCAGACTTAAATTTAGATTTATATTTAATTAAATTAACCTATTTTAAAAGTCGATATGATATGTCAGAATTCTATTGCTTGATGCTGTAAAACTTTTACACCTAATAAAAAGAAGGTGAACATTCTTCAAAGAAATAACGGTATCAAAAATAATAAAGTTTATTGATCGTCTTGATATGTGCGAAAAAAATAGAAGGTGAGCATTCTAAAGAAGAGAAAAGAAATAATTGTATAAAAAATAATAAAGTTTATTGATGGTTTTGATATGTGTAAAAAAAAAAAAAACGGGTGATCAATCTAAATGGAGAGATCCAGATTCCAGACTCCACTCTAATATTAGTTTGATTGGATATGTTATCATCACTCAATCATTCAATGACATATCATATAAATAAATTTTTTAAGAGAAAATTTATAGTGAATTTTGTTTACTAGATATTTGGTGTCCAATTAAACTTGAAACTTGAACGTAACTGAAAATTTACTACTTAACAAAAATCAACTAATGCATTAACAATTGAAGTTCAATCAAAAGTTATGAAAAATCAAAAGTTGCTTTACTCAGCAAAAGCCCTTCTTATAGACCACATATCAATTATGATTGAGATCGAGTTATTATCGTATCAAAAACGAAACAAATTTCCAGTTCATGATTGAACCTCTTTGATCAGGTCCCACGCAATTCAATAATGCAACTGCGCACTTACTCTACATAAAACAATTCCTTAAGGTTTTAATGGAGCTATATTGAGCGCATATTAAAAATTGTTGTCTTTGATTTTATTTTTTCTTTTTTCAATTTTGGTTTAAACTAGATCTAAAAATTGTTGTCTTTGATGCTCTAAAGCAACAAATTTTTGCTTTCAAAGTAATAGGTGTTGTTTCTATAGGTCAGAATTGTTGTTGTATGGTACCAAGAAAAAGATTCAAGTTTCACATTGTTTTATAGAGAGTGACACTCATCGGTCACACCTTAATTAGAAACAAATTTTGTATGTATGCGTTATATATGGTACATTAAACAACTTATGACAATTCTTTCATATTTCATGGTTGTTTTGAAGGTCAGACAATGAACACCGAAGTGCAAAATCATGGTGGTTCAACCGAAACCCCAACGAATAAAAAATCAAATAAAGGTTGGAGAAAGTTATTAGAAGGGATAGGGAGTTGGTTGTCCTACAAAAACAAGGAGAAATGGTTGGATGATACGAGAGGGACTTGGGTTTAATAGCGACAGTCATCGCAACAATGACATTTCAAATGATTTTAAATCCACTCGGTGGCGTTATGTCGATTAAAGATGGCACATATTTGAAAAATATTCATCGAGACGAATCCAACAAAATCTTATATGATATTATTTATCGTTGTATATTAGTAGAAAAATATGGTCAAAGTATGATTTATCAATAACATACATTGTCAAACATGTCATATATTATAAGACGGATGGACTATATATTATTGGTGCTATTTACCATGGACCCTAAAAGTTATTTATGATTGGAGCTATTTACCATGGAATTTCACGGGATTCAACCTTCACACTTTAACTATAATATAAACATCATTTTGATATTAAAAAAAAAAACATCAAAGACATTTTTGGCGGAAAAAGACGAGGTAGTACTATTCTTGTTTTTCGTTGTGGAACTGCTCGTGGTAAAAGGCATTTCCCATTAAAAAAAAAAATAGGATACTTTTGCAAATACCTCAAAATATGATAAATACTATCGTACAGAGAATATCTACATGAATATTGGATAGACAAAAATATCATTTTATTCAAGGTGGCTGATAATGGATATTATTATTTATTCGTATACATGGATTGTGGTAGAAATAGGTTAGATCGAGTTAATCTTTACAAGACTTAAGTCTAACCTTATAAAAATTTCAAGGCTAAAGTTAGATTTGTTACTTGTCATTAACTTGATTTAACGCTTGTGTCTAGCCTTTTTGATAGTCTAAAATGATCTAATAGTCTACTTAAAGGTCTATTCCCTCTAGTCACATTTATAAACAACTAGTCTTTTTTAAAATTTATTAAATAATTGATATATTTGGACTATATATAGTTTAAATACCTCAACTATTCAATAAACCTGAAAAAATGAATATTTACTTATAAATGTAATCAGATAAAGTATTTCATATTTTGGTAAAAAAGAAGAAAAAAAACTCTCAAAACAGAAAGCTAGAAAATTATTGAGAATAAGTTCTATTTTAATTTTTAAGATCCAACACGATTTTTAAGAAAATCTTGACTCATATGACATCCTATTTAAAATTTATTTTACAAGTACTCTCAAATAATATGTTACAAAATATTGATGCAAACTAGTATGTTTACATTACAGTTAAGAAAACAAATTTATGTTTTAACGCTAATTACAAAAAATACGTTAATAATACAAATATAATTATATAATAATTGTTTATATTTATTTAAGTTGGTTTGGTGAGGTAAAAGGACTTTTCTATTGTTACAATCTGATATAGATTAAACCTGGTGCAGATTAGACCATAAGTTCTTATAGATCGATCTGGCCTATTTTTATTCTTAAATGTACATTGTGAATACTCATTGTCATCCTTATATCCAAAGCCTCAACCAAGAGAAGATGGACACATGGACCTTGACAAGTAGTTATGAGTAGTTAGGTTGCTTAGGATTGTATTTTTAAAAGAAATGGTTTCTTACAAATTTTTAATAATAAAAGTGTTTTCTTGAATGAAAGTGATATAAAATTGATAAAGATAAATTGTAGAAAAATGAAAAAATTGGATACATATTAGTTGACTTGAAAATCATGGACCATAAGTGATGATTGAAAGTTTTAGGAACAAAATTGATGAAAAATTTAGAGGGACTAAAGCTTGAAATTTGAAAATTTTATAGAGACCAAAAATTTATTTAACCATTTTATCATTTGTATAATATTATAATAACATCAACAATTTCACTAAAATAGGAACATAGTTTAAATCTTTAATTGATTATGATATATATATATATATATATATATATATAACGAAATACGATAAAATAAACATAGAGTTAAGTGCGATACAAAAGTGGAAAGACATAAATGTTTGTGTCCATCTTGATGCTAGTTCTAATAATTAAGGAAGTATTTATTCATTATTATACAATGAATATGTATTATAAAATACTTCCTATTTTTTAACAAAAATAAATGTTATTCATTCATTCAAATTGATAGAGTATCGATACAATACAAATTCAAAGCAGCTAAAGATAAAAAGGATGAATCTGCGAACAAAATGTTAATAGCATAAAACGGCAAAGTACATGTGCTTACAAATATGACTATATTCAAACCACTGAAATACTTATGTTTTGGATATGCAACATTGACGATGCAAAAGTTATTGATTGAATTTGCACTTGATCAAAGTTAACCTTTCAACCTGAATCAAATAAACACCGCACTAAGACGGAAATAAAAAACACACCACACAAAGACAAAAAAATCAAAATAAACAAAGACGTGATAGACGACGAAATCACAAAAGCAAACGAAAGAAAAGTGAAAATATGTGAAAATCATTTGTTTAACTAAATAGAAAGAGTACAATTCGGAAGGGTGATTTCAAGGTAAAATTGAGCGCTAAATCACCCCTCTTTGGTAGATCTAGAAGAAGAAAAGTTGTGATTGTGACGGCTAGGGTTTGAAAAAAGAAAGAGAGAGAGAGAGAGACATAGTTTTTTTTCCTCTACTACTTATTACTTGTCGTTTTTGTAAAAAAATTCTTATATATATATCATTTTTAAAGTTCAATGTAACGTTTATTATTGTTTTGTCAATAATAGTCTTAAATATTTTTTGCAGAGAGATAAATAAATGAAATGAGATAATTAAAAATTAAACGTATTATTTATATATATATATATATATATATATATATATATATATATATATATTAACAAACTTGATTGGTCATCTTGGTATGTGTAAAACATATCTAAAAAAATTTAAAGTAAAAAGGAATGGATGGATGGAGTGGAGTATTGATAAAAAATGGTGAACATTGATATTAGTTTGGTGGGATATGAACAATTATTTATAGCATATCATATTTTTATATTAATTTATTATTAAAATAAATTTCAATTTTGGACTGGTATGGAGGACCATACCATGTGGACCGGTATGGATGGAGAACCATACCACGTTCATTTTACTATACATTAACTATTCAACATGTTCAGATCAGCTTGATCACATAGGTCACATGAGCTCCATATTCAGAATGCTTAGATCAGCTTGATTGTTCATGTCGAATGATCTCCACCTTCAGAATGATTAACTAAGATTGATCGTTCAGGTCACGCGAGCTCCACCTTCAACATGTCTAGCTCAGCTTGATCGTTCAGGTCACATGAGTTTCACCTTAAAGATGAGTAGCTTTTTCTCAAGTTATTGGCCAAGTAACATTGTACTCCTCCTCTTTGAGGTATCTCATAATGTGTCACCTGTACTACAAGAACAAGTGACGTGAGCTGCAAACCCTAACTCCACGCGCCCTGTACGGACGAGCAATGCAAAGGAAGAGTGACCAGCTCCATGCACTGCAATACATGTAAGGACGAACTACGTGGATCTCAGGGGGTTACCTTAATGGGCCTGAATATCTAAAGAGAGACTCATTAGGTCAATGAAGTGATGCCTATAAATTGAGACATTTAAAGAGCAGAAGAGGAGGATGATTCATCTTGGACAATGTATTTTCATCTAAATCATTTTCAGTGTGTTCTTGAAATTCCTCACTACACATTTCACTGAGCAGCTTATTTGTTGTAACAATCTCGCATTTACATACGTGAACAAATTTATAATAATTTTTGTTTACGAGATAGTCGGTATTTAATCAAACTTGAAAGTATCTAAGAATTACCCAACAAAAATCAACAAATGAAAGATCAAAAGTTGCTTTAATAAGCAAAAGCCCTTCCATATAGTCCACATATCAATTATCATTGAGATCGAGTTATCGTATCAAAAACGAAACAAATTTCCAGTTCATGATTGAATCTATTTGAATAATGCAGCCGCGCACTAACTCTAGATATATAGTGGATGTTTCCTCTATGACTAACAAACTTTATAAAAGATGTTTAACTTCTTTTCTTTTCCATTCTTCTTCACAAAAATGTTACCATTTAAAAAGTAATTCGGTTTCTAATTTTTATATAATGTGCCAAACTAGTCTCTATTATGAAATATGAATTTATGTAGCACTCAGTTCACCACTCATGTTGTCACATGTTACACCCGTTGACGGCACAGGATAAAATTTAAGAAATTTTTGCCTATCTGCAAATTGCGAGGGATAATAAAATGTTTAAAACCTACCATTTCAAGGAGCAAATTAGTGATTTACACACACACCAAATAAAAGATATTAGTTGGCAGATTAAAATACCGCATATAGGAAAATCAGTCCTCTAATGTATAAACATTGATCAAAATGTCTTTGTTTTATTTTGAAATCCACAAATATATCTCTGAAAATTATGTTCAAAATATTGTTTTATTAACTTTTGTGGTTTTTTTTTACTGGTTATGAACTTTTATTGATAAAGATTATGACATGATATATTAATGAGTATGTGACCCCTTTATGTTGATAGCACATCAATGTAATCCACACAAGATTATTTTTCCTCTAAACTTGGAAACTAATTTGCTTGTAATTAGTCCTCACACCATTGCAATTACTTACAAAAATTTCTCTTAGACTACCTAAAACTCAGACAAATAAATCCATTGTGAATTGACATTAATGTGGGATCATTGTATCATGCAATATGACATTTTCTGAAGCAGTACTATAGAGGTTCACCATTCCAAAAATATTGAAATTTATTTCCTAATATTTTAGTTTTCATCCTTTGCTGAAAATAACGATTATTCAAAAAATTCATAATTTTCATGTCCGAAGCAGTACTATAGAGGTTCATCATTGAATCCTAGATAACTCTTAGATAAGAGGCTTGAATACAAGCGGAAAGCTTTCTATAAAGTATTTGGAATTTGAAGTTCACTTGGATCTTTGTATTTTTGAGATTTGATGTGAGCTTTTTGGACTTGGAATAAGGGATTATAAGAATTCAAGATAGCACAATTAGATTTGAAAAATTGTTTATCTTGAATGCCAATGTTGTATTTATATAGACCAACTTTGATTTGACATTGAGGCGATCTTCTTTGAAATTTGTGGTCATTGAATTGATCTTATCCAATATGACCGTTGTAGAGAATTTATCAAATTCTCGGTCGTCGTCCTTGTACAATTTGCATGTATTATCGTGCATGACTTATACTATTCTACACACATGACTTGTACTAGTGTAGCTGGTTTAATATAGACAATTGTCTCCATATTTGAAACTGTGAGAGAAAACTCTTTGGTGAAGAAGATAGAATCGTCTTCACTAAGTTGAGGTATGAAAGTGTTTTGCCAATCACTACAAGAAATCAGCCTTTTAGTGACCAAATATCAATCGCTACACCATCAAAATTGGTCAAGGGCAGATTTAGTGACCGAAATAGCGATGAATAAAAAGAGTTGCTAATTCATTGGTCATAATCCTTTATTACTGATATAGCAACTGAATCTAGAGTCTAGAGACTGATAAGAAATTCTAATATGGTCACAAGACCAAAGAAAAAGTGTTTGGTCACACACACATAAAGAAATATTTTTTTAATATTAAGGAGGAAATTGATAAAAAAGATGATTGAAAATTTTGAGGAGAATCTTTTTATGTGTGTGTCCACCATGGAAGAATACTTCAGAGACTGATTTAGTGACTGAATCTAGAGTCTGATGTTGTTACCGATTCAAGACAGTATTAGAGTCTGAATATAGAGTAGAATTTGGAGACTGAAATTAGAGACAGAATCTAGACTCTGATGAGAGGGATGTAAACAAAAATTCATTTACGAGGGAAATTTTTAGGTTTCTTCATTTTTTATGATACAATGAAAGAGGGAAATTTGTTTGACACACCCGCTCAAAGTTAAAGCTTAAGTATAGCAATAATAATTATAAAATAAAAACTTATAATCTTTTTTGTGACATAAAGTGGCTTCATAATATAAATATTTTTTATTTTATAAATTGAGAAATTAAGAGAGTATAGACAATGATATTTTGCTAGCTGAAAAATTGGTTTTTAAATTAGTCGCTAAATAAATTTTGTTACTGATTTAGAGACCAACTTGGTTTTGGTTAATTTTGTACAATAATCGTTAGTTATATTGGTATCTACTATGACCAATTTATTTAAGTGTCTAAATCGGTCTCTAAACTACAATTTCTAGTAGTGAATGGACACTTATATTAGAAAATCAACTTGTTCTTGCCAAAGTGTAGTTTAAGGTTTTTTCTACATAAATTAAGAAATGCAATGATGGAAATGATGGTGTCAGAAGACAATATACTTTTACCAAACTATATTTATTCATTATTAATGTATATCTCCAACGAAGCCACAACAATAATCTTACCGGCTAGGTAATCTTACATTAAAGAATGCAAATCACATTCATTTTGAAACAATTTTTTTTATTGCTAAAGTGACGTTCATTTTAAAACTGGTAGAGTAAGAACAAAGCTATATCTTGGTATAATTGATTATTTTTTAGGACTTCTTATTTGCATTTTAGTTGATTTCTAGGTAAAGGTAATAATAACAACAATATAAACACAACTTATTACAAGTTCAACTTCAAATCAATCAAGACAAATATTATTAGTCATCTGTGTAAAACTATTTTAAATTAAAATGCATATCTCATTTTTCTTATTAAGATATCTCCAACGAAGCCACAACAATAATTTTACCAACTAGTTAATCTCTTTTAAAAAAGTTTGAAAAGGGTGAGTATGTTATTATTTAATTTAAAGTGAAACTAATAGTCACTTTATTACAACTATCTTCAAAGGAATTTGAACTTCATACACTAAAGTTACAAATCGCAATATCAAATTCCTATCACTTTACAACAGTCTTCGTTTTTGTTTATGGAATTTTTATTAATTAAATTGAAACTAATATTTATTTTACAACCATGTTCAAAGAAATTTGAATTTCATCCCTTAAAATTATAAATTACAATATCAAACTCTAACCACTAAGCTCACACCTCCCGACCCAAATAACCTAGATACCAACACTCCCACATAATAAAAGACAAGTTCATACATAATATTAACTTACAAGCACTCCCAAACAAAGACTAATTTAATAACTTACAAGCACTCCCAAACCAAAGACCAATTAATTAAGTTCTTAAAAAACTAGCAACTAAACCGAAATCTCCTTTGTACTCTTTTGTTCAGTCATAGCCATCTTACTTCTGTTGAGGAAAAATTCCACTCCTCAAATAACCAACCTTATTGTGAGGCACAAACCAAGAATTGATAACAATCCAATCCAAGTAAAAACCAACTTCTCAAGAAACTTGTTAGCTTTTTCAAAAACAGGATCTGGTGTGCTCATTTGCAAAGCTGTTATATATGAAAGTGCAAGGCTTGTGAGAGTTATACACATCCCTATTGCTAACATCCACATAGGTAACCTATGATGCAAACGAATTCCACTCACAAGCAAGAGACAAATACTTAGTGATACAACAAAACAAATTGTGTTTGAAATAAGAAACCTATGATAATCATTAGGGTATATAATAGCCAAAACAGCTTCTCCGGGACATAGTTTTGGGTCATCACCGTTGTCTTCGTCTGGAAGACATGGTATATCATTTCCTGTTTCTTTTACTGGTCTAACACCGCCTGGTGGATTAAACGCCATTTGAAAGGTCATTGTTGAGATTACTGTTGCTATTAAACTTAGGTTCCCTCTCATGTAGTTTAACCATTCTTTCTTGTCTTCTTCATTCATCCAAAGGTGCCCTGATTTTGCTACAATGTACTTTATCCAACCTTTCTTTGAGCTTGTTGTTTCCTTACCAACTTCTTCTTCATATGTTATGGATTGCGTTGGACCAGGACTATCCATGGTTCCTTCAAAAAAGAAAACATGCATGCATGCATAAATTAAAACCTTAAAGAATTATAAAAACATGTCAGATTAGTACTACTACTAACCATAAGATTACCTAGGTTAATCCTTCAACCAAAATAGGTAAAAAAAAGTACATGTATTTGATCCAAATTAAGGGGAACATTTTGGGCATGGCCGTGGCGCTTGGCTGAAACCAGATTTGGGCATACGAGATGTTTTCTCTTTCATGGAAGAGATGGCTAATATTTGGCTCAAAACATCTACCATAACAAACAAAAAAAATTACGGGGAACATTTTGTTATAATTATTTTCAAATTTATCTTTCTAATATTTTTTTAATACAAAAAAAAAAAAGAATTATATCAATTTTCCGATTTAATTATATCAATTGGTTTTTTATCTTACACTTGTGAGACATTTTACTTGTTGTACTTAGAAGTTTTTATTTTTTAAGGTCTCATGCCCTTGCTTTAACATCTTGAGCCCTAGGACGGTCCTCGTTGCATGACTTTAAGATTCCTCTTTATTCAAAGATTATTTTTTATTTTAATAGAAGAAGACATAGACACTCTAGAGAATCTTCATATATTCACCATCATGTATAGTCAACACTTTACATACTCTCGTCCCATATATGTAAGTTTATTTCATAACATCAATCTCCCTAACTATTGGAGTTGATACATAAGAATTATATGTACAAACAATACAAAAACTTCATCATTAGGACGATGAAAATATTAATTACATACCTTGGCTGTTTTTTATTTATATGATGAAAGCTTAACTGAAGATGCTATTTGGAATCGGCTGTGGAAGCCAATGTGTAGTGTGTACTTCTGAAGACAAATAAGGCTATATATACAAGAAAAATTAATCATAAGTTGTGAGATAAGGGCATGGAAGGAATTTTCTCAAAGATTCAGGTACTTTTTTTTATTAATTGTGAAAAATAAAGTTTATTTATCAATTGATTGTGATAATTTCATGTTTGGATAAGTTAACTAAAAAATGATTTTAGAATAAATTTTTTTTTTACAAGAGAATAAATATAATTTGCTTAGATCATATGTATAATCAATTTGCTGATAAGAAAAAATATGAAAATAAATTATTTAAATTATAATGTCAAGGAAAAATTTAAATCACTATAATCATTTTAATAGATTTGTTTTTTTGACGAAATCGGTCTGACAGGTTAATATCCCTTTTATCAACTTTCTCAGATGTTCCATCATTTTCAAAATTTTATAAAATAAATGGAAATTCTACAAACAAAAAAAACCTTTTTACGACTGAAAAAGATATTGGTCATAGCGTGCATATTTGTGGGGTTTTATCATTATGGGGTCAATTATTGAACTACTTAACAAACAAAAAAATTGTTTCTTTTAAGAAACGAACAAAAAATTTTAAAACCCACTATTCAACAAAACAAAAATATTCCATAAAAAACAAAACAAAACAAAAATTGTTATAAAACTATTAGAATAAGAAGAAGAATAAAGAGAAGTAGAGAAGAATAGAGAGAAGAAAGAGGATTATATTATTCTATTGTTGTGTACAATTATGTTATATGTGGTCTCTATTTATAGAAAAGTACAATGACATGACTTAAGAGTTAAGTACTTAAGGGATAAGTACAAATAGGTGTGACTTAGAGGATATGTAATATGTTGTCACTTAAGATATAAGTACAAGGGTCTGTGGATATCCACTTATTATATTCATAACACTCCCCCTTGGATGTCCATCATGGATATGCCTGATTAAAACCTTACTAGAGAAAAACCCAGTGGAAAAAAATTCTAGTGAAGGGAAAAAGAGTACAACATCCTTTTGTGTCATAATCCGCCTTGTTAAAAACCTTACCAGGAAAACTCAATGGGATAAAACTATAGTTAAGGGAAAAAGAGTGCAGAACACATTTGTCTTCCCCTCATAAAGACAATTATATATGAGACAAACAGGGTTAAATAATCATTTATGCTAGTTATCCAAAATCTTTATTTGACGGTGACTCTGTTGAAAGATATGGTATATCTCCATGCTCTTCCCCAAATTAACAGTTCTTGAGATATTGTCTTCGTATTGATTTGTAGAAAGAGTCTCCTTAAAAAAAATTAGAAAACCACAAGTTTCTTGTATGTGTGAAATCACAATCCTTGATAAAAAGCATTCTCCACTTCCTTGATGTAGTGCTAACATTTTCAAATGATCGGATGATATTGTTGTTTCTCTAAGATACAAATTGTATGCTTGACTTTGTTGCAATATCTGTATTTACTAATATTGACAGAAATAAAATACCAAGATATATATAATAAGTAAAATATATTAGTGTCCTCACTTGACCAATTCAAGTTGTTCATAATTTTCTTGAGGACATGGTTTTTACTTACGTCAAGTGACATCTCAATCATTCTAGTATATATTCAATTAAATTTGTCCATATCAAAATTTATATAACAAATTTTAGAATCTCTTCATGAGTTCTAATAATATTTATACCATTATCATAAAATTGATTATAACAAATTCATTTCCAAATCCTTAAAATGGAGAAATGATGTCATCTTTCCAATAGTTTCGATAATGTGTCTCACACAAATGAAATCCTTCGGGGAGTTTCATATAATCACCACTATCAAGTGAGCCATACAAATATATTGTATCACATCTTTCATATAATTTGAGTCTTTCATGTGCTACTGAACTTGATCAAGTATGAAAAAGTTCTTGAATTCACTTCAGGTGAATATGTCTTTTAAAATTAAATGGTAGACATTTATTGATTCACTTCCATTGAACATATCAAACTCTCTATATAAGTATTTTACTATTCTAATTCCTTTTTCGCGCAAAAAATCATATATATTCATTTAACTTCACACCTTCAAGTGTGTGGACAACAAGTCTAAAAAAAAATTATGCTTTATGAAGCAAGTTCGATTTCACTGGAATTGTCTCTTTTCATTCTGTAGATATTTTCTTTATCTATAATCTTTAGTCGACTTTAACACATGATCCTCATTATTATTTATCACATATAGCGCTATATTATATGGAAAAACACGTCAACGTTGACTTCATTTCGGTTCCATCTCATTTCACTGAGATCTTTTATTCATGACATAATTTACCAATATTTTATAAGTTTCAGGTACCTGATTAATTCTTCTGGAACTGAAAAATCAATTATGTCAGAAACTCTTTTAGAGTTTCTATATCCTCGTTTGAGTTATCTTTCCTTTAAGCTCCTTTTCTTATTTAAGACTTTTTATATTTGGAACCGATTGATCTATCATGCTTCAGGCACGATTGAGACTCATTTGCAATATTAGATTATCTGATGTGGACATCTATTTCATTTGGAGCATTTGCAGCTGATATTAGATTTGTTTACCTTTGCAAATGAGTTATTAATTGAGGATCAAGACGAGACAAAAATATTTCCTTTCAAATAATTTATTTGAACTTCAGGTTCACAATTTTTAGCTGCTTATCATCTCCCCCTAATATTGGGAAAACTAATCCATCAATTGATAATCAGCCTACTAGGCTGTAAACAAGCTGGCTCAATACAATTAATGGTAGATGGAGATTTATATCAAATATATTTTCTCAATATTCTTTCAAGATTTATCATAGTGCATTATATTGAGCAATTGTGACATACACAACACATCCAAAAGTTCACTTAGATGAGAAATATCAGGTTGTTAACCTTAAACCAATGATAAATTAAGAGGAGAACTTACATATAGTGATGTGTTGGCTTGATGCATATCAATATCTCAATAAACAAGACTATTGATTTCCAAAATTGAGTTTATAAGGCATGATCTCATAACCAAAATAGAGTTTAAGGTATGGTCTGATAAGTATCAATCATACAATTAACTTTAGACGTCTAAAGAATGGATATTCAAGTCCATTTTTATGAGCATATGCTACAAGTATTTCAATATCAATTACAAATGATACTGTGCTCCTGATTTTCGGGTATCAATCCATTGATTGGTTTTGAACCTTTAATCTTTGAACTTTCTACTTTTATTTTTGGGAAGGGAAAAAGAGAAAA